>Ga0310037_10000154_pt1 | contig 54229 bp, 50 predicted proteins | sample Sb_taG_11_FD_200239 | JGI IMG/M metagenome (GOLD analysis project Ga0310037, IMG submission 200239) | Peat soil microbial communities from Weissenstadt, Germany - Sb_50d_3_AS metaG (v2) (version 2) | ecosystem: Environmental > Terrestrial > Soil > Wetlands > Peat | place: Germany: Weissenstadt... | reverse complement strand
GACATCGAGTGTCGCAACACTGGGAAGCCCCGGGCGCTGACCCTCTCCGAGGAGGTGCCACCCACCCTCGATCAGATCCGGTTCTTCGCCGGAGCCTGTCGGCTGCTCGAAGGCAAGGCAGCCGGCGAGTACATGTCCGGCTACACGTCGTTCATACGACGAGAGCCGGTCGGGGTGTGCGCACAGATCACCCCTTGGAACTACCCGATGATGATGGCCGTCTGGAAGTTCACCCCAGCGATCGCCGCGGGCAATACGGTGGTCCTGAAGCCGGCACATACCACCCCGGCCAGCACCACCTTCTTGGCCGAGGTGGCGGCGGAATTCTTCCCCTCCGGTGTCTTCAACGTGGTCTGCGGTCACAACCGCGACATGAGCTCGGCGCTGCTCGGCAGCCCGGTCCCCCGTATGGTCTCCATCACCGGCAGCGTGCGGGCCGGCCGTGAGATCGCCCGAGCGGCCGCCGAGGACGTCAAGCGGGTCCACCTCGAGCTCGGCGGGAAGGCGCCGGTCGTGGTCTTCGAGGACGTCGACATCGCCGCCGCCGCCGAGGGGATCGCTCTGGCTGGGTTCTTCAACGCGGGGCAGGACTGCACCGCGGCGACCCGGGTCCTGGTCCAGGCGGCCGTCTACGACGACTTCGTGGCCGCCCTGGTCGAGGCGAGCGGCCGGCGGACGCTCGGCGGACCGGACGACCCGGGCGCCGACGTAGGCCCCCTCAACAGTGAGGAACAGCTCGAGCGAGTCCGTGGCTTCATCGATCGCCTGCCCGACCATGCCCGGATCCTGACGGGCGGCCGCCGCGCCGGAGACCGGGGCTTCTTCTTCGAGCCGACGGTTGTGGCCGACGTCGCCCAAGACGACGAGATCGTCCAGCAGGAGGTTTTCGGCCCGGTGATCACCGTCCAGCGCTTCACCGGCGAGGAACAGGCCGTGGAGCTGGCGAATGACGTGGAGTATGGGTTGGCCTCGTCCGTGTGGACGAGGGACCACAGCCGGGCCCTCCGGGTCTCGGCTCGACTCGATTTCGGCTGCGTCTGGATCAACACCCACATCCCGCTCGTGGCCGAGATGCCCCACGGTGGCTTCAAGCACTCCGGCTACGGGAAGGACCTCTCCATGTACGGCCTCGAGGACTACACGAGGGTGAAGCACGTGATGAGCGCTCTCGCCTCATGAGCAGGCTCTCACCGGAGCTGACGGAACGGGACCACCAGCGCGCGGGCGCTGGCCGGTCGGTTCGAACGGCCATCCCCGGTCCCCGTTCGACCGAGCTGGCGGCCCGGCGGGCCGCCGCCGTCCCGAACGGGGTCGGCGTGACCTTGCCCGTCTTCATCGAACGGGCGTCGGCGGGGATCCTCGAGGACGTGGACGGCAACCGTTTCATCGACTTCGGCTCGGGTATCTCGGTGACCAACGTCGGCAACAGCGCCCCGGAGGTCGTTCGCGCCGTTGCGGCCCAGGCGGCGGAGTTCACCCATACCTGCTTCCAGGTCACTCCCTACGAGAGCTACGTCGCCGTCTGTGAGCGGCTGAACGCATTGGCCCCCGGTGACCATGAGAAGCGCTCGTTCCTGGTCAACTCGGGCGCCGAGGCCGTCGAGAACGCCGTCAAGATCGCCCGCTACGCCACGGGACGGTCCGCCGTCGTTGCCTTCGATCACGGGTTTCACGGCCGCACGCTGCTCGCCATGACCCTGACGGGGAAGGCGATGCCCTACAAGCGAGGTTTCGGTCCCTTCGCGCCCGAGGTCTACCGGATGCCGTACTCGGACCCCTTCCGTGGAACCGGGCACCTGGAGGACGTCGTCGGCTCGATCGAGACGACGGTCGGCAGAGACGCCGTGGCCTGCATCGTCGTGGAGCCCATCGCCGGTGAAGGCGGCTTCGTCATTCCCGAGCCCGGCTGGCTCGCGGGGCTGGCCGAGTGGTGCGAGAGGGCGGGGGCCCTCCTGGTCGTCGACGAGATCCAGTCCGGGATGGGGCGCACCGGCACCTGGTTCGCCTGCGAGCACGACGGCGTGGTCCCCGATCTCATGACCACCGCGAAGAGCCTCGGGGGCGGCCTGCCCGTCGGCGGCATCACCGGCCGGGCCGACGTCATGGAAGCCGTGCACCGAGGCGGCCTGGGCGGGACGTTCGGGGGCAACCCTCTGGCGTGCGCCGCGGCGCTGGCCGTGTTCGACCTCATCGAGTCGCAGGGCCTCCTGGCTCGCGCCTCGCACATCGGAGACGTCACCCTGCGCCGGCTCAAGGAGCTGGTCGATCGGGACGGGCCGATCGGCGACGTGCGGGGAAGGGGGGCCATGGTGGCGGTGGAGCTTGTACACCCGGACCGCTCCCCCGACCCCGAGGCCACGCAACGAGTGGCCGCCAGGTGCCATCAGGAAGGGCTGCTCGTCCTCACCGCGGGGACCTACGGGAACGTGATCCGACTGTTGCCACCGCTCGTGATCCCCGACGAGCTGCTCGACGAGGGGCTCGACGTCCTCATCGACGCCCTGCGAGGCCCCTGAGGTCTGCGGGCCGGCCGTCGGGTTGGCCACATCGCGGGAACCATGAGCGGCGTGGACTCGGCGGAACAGGACGGAACGGTCTCGCCCGCCTGAGGTTCAGGGGGCGAGGGGACTCCTCGTCGGTTCGGCGATCAGAGGACGCAGCAGGTCCCGGATCGAGACCATGCCGATCAATCGGCCGGACACGTCCTGGACCGGCAGATGCCGGATCCCGTTCTGGAGCATCTGGTAGGCGGCGTCACCCACGGTGTCGTCCGGTCTCGCCGAGATGAGGCCGGTCGTCATCACCTCCCCGACGGTCACCACGTCGAAGTCTTCCCCCTGCGCCGCCCGATGGACGAGGTCGCGCTCCGAGACGATGCCCGTCGGGTGTCCACCGTCTTCGACGACAACGGCTCCCACGTCCTCCATCCAGAGCTTGTGAGCTGCCGCCCGCAGCGTCTCCTGAGCGGAAATGACCACGGGCGATCGAAGCCCGAGCCCCTCGACGCGGCCCCTCATCGACCAGGTCATCGCGGCACCTCCTGTCGTGGATGGCCGTGGACGCTCGGGACGACAGCATGCCCTCCCAGGGAGGGCTGGAGCCCGCCTTGTCCGGCCGCCCGTCGTCTGGCAGGCGGAACGCCCCGAGCGGCCAAGATCGCCGGCACGGCGGCGTGCAGAGGGCTCGGTGTCATTGGACCATCCTGCCGTCCAATTCGGTCGTTGAGTAGGGGCGTTCGGCCCAACCGAGGGCGACGCCTGCGTGGCGTAGCGGGCGTGGCCGGCTCGGCCGGGACGACCGGGCGACTCAGTCGGAGCGGTCGTCCAGCAACCCGAGCTGCGCAGCCAGCGTGGCCACGTCCCAGTACTGGCGGAACGCACAGATGCGGTCGTCTTGGAATTCGGCCACCGTGGCCCCGTGGAGGACGACCCGCGTCCCCGTGGGCTCCACCGACCGGCCGTCCTCGAGGTCGAGGCGACCGGTGTGGGTCATGGTGACGGTCCACTCGGCGCAGGCGAAGTCACCTCCCACGTCGAGCGGGACCACCTCGACGGCCGCGTCGGAAAAGGCGTCGTCGCGACGGTCGAACTCGGCCAGCAGGGCGGCGCGCGAGTTCGTCGAGAGGCCCGGCGCCCAGGCTCTGACGTCGTCGGTGTAGAGATCGGCGATGGCCTCCCGGTCACCGTCGAAGCGGGCCCGGAGCACCCGCACCAGCGTGGCGGCGCGGGCGGCGTTGCTGGTCACGTGCCGTCGATGCGGGCCAGTGCCTTAGCCTTGGCCGCGGCGAACTCCTCGTCGGTGAGCGCTCCCGATCGGTGGAGCTCGGCGAGATCCTTCAGGTCGGCGACCGGGTCACCCATCTCGCTCGGTGCCTGCGCCGGGTCGTATGGGGCGACCCGCCGGGTGGAGGAGTACGCCTCTTGGAGCTCGCCATGCCAGACCTGCTGCTGGGACGGGTCCCTGGGCAGGGCGTAGGGCATCCAGGTCTGTCGGGGCCGAAGCAGGAACAGCACCGACCGGCGGGCTCAGGAACCGAGGATCTTGGCCTTCTGGGCCGTGAACTCCTCTTCGGTCAGGATCCCCTGGTCCTTCAGTTGCGCCAACTGCTTTAGCTGCTCGATCGGATCGGCGGCCGGCGGCGCGGGCGGCGGCGGCGGCGGCGGCGGAGGCGCCTGCTGCTGTGCGTACTGCTGCTGGTCCTGGTCGGCCCAACGGTTCGCCTGTCGCCGGGAGACCCGGTTGGAGACCGCGGTCGCCGTGCCGGCGACGACGGCCACCCGAGCAACACCTCGCATGAGTCCTGGCATGACGGAGCCTTTCTCGTGTTGGTCAGCCCTCGATGGCCTCGAGCGAGGCCAGGAGGGCGTCTTGGGGGATGTAGCCGGCGGCGACCAGCTCCGCGCCACCTCGGCGAAGGGCCTGGGCGAACGGGGTGGCCCAGGTGTTCTCGAAGATGAGGATCCCGGCGGACGACCCGGGCTCGATCGCCGGGGCGGCGTCCTCGAGGTCGCTCGCGTCGATCAGTCCCGAAGCCGCACCCTCGAAGACCGTGAGGTCGAGCTGACCGTCGTGGTCGATGTCGGCCAGCTCGAGTGCCCGGATGGACCCGTCGTCGTCACGGGTGACGAAGACCAGGTCGAGGATTCGGATCACGCCCCGGTCGACCAGGTCGACGAGGATCGGAAACCCCTCACCGGTCATCTTGTTGCCGGGGAACTCGACGATGACGTAGCTGATCGGTCCCAGGCTGTTCGCCTCTTCATCGGCCATGGCAGAAAATCCCCTTGTGGATCGGCTTCAGATCGCGGATGAGCAGCGTAGTGCAGCGCGCGCGAGGTGATGCCAGCTGCGGTCGCCGCTCCCCGGTGGTGCCGAGGTCACGGGCGAGGCCCCGCCTTGCTTCTCAGGTCGGCCTCAGCGATACGCGCCGGGCGGTCGACGGCCCGGGGCGAAGGGTCGGTGGCCTTCGGCGCGTCCGGCACCGTGGCCGACGGCGTGCTCGTCATACCCCTCTTGAGCTGGGACGATGGGGGAGATCGGCAGCCGCGAGGATGTCGGTGGCTGTCGGAGGCTCCCTGTGGGCCGCCCGGCGTCGGCCCAGGTGACCCGAGGGTGGGGGATACGCCAGAATGGTGGGACGGCGACGACGGGGGGAGTCGCCCCCCGCAGAGCAATTGCCCCGCAGCTACCCCAGCACCGACCCAGGCGGAGGATCACCATGGCGTTGATCAAATGGAAGAAGACCTTGCGGCTGAGCGCCTCGTTGGCTGTCGCGGCGGCCGGCACACTGTCCTTGGTCGTGCTCGGCGCCCAGCCCGGTGGGGCCACCGGGGGAGACCCGTCGCAGACCGTGCTCACCGCTTCGGTGACGACGAGCATCTCGGGGCAGCAGTCCGCCACCCTGACGGCGACCGTGACCCCGGCCAACCCCGGTGACACCGGCAAGATCTCGGGCACGGTCCTCTTCACGATCCTGCGGAGCGACAACCTCGTGCGGAAGAACTCGTGCATCAACGGGAACCAGTACACGACGACCCGACCGATCGTCAACGGCGCGGCCATCTGCAACACGCGCCTCTTCGGTGCCGGCAGCCCCTTCACGGTGACCGCCACCTACGAGGGCAACTCGACGTTCGCCTCGAGCACGAGCAACAGCATCACCGAGACCGTCCAACCCGGCCCCTCATCCACCTTCGTGACGGCCAACCCGCCGAGCCCGAACAACGGTGGGCACGTCACGATCCAGGCCTTCGTGCGCGGTGACCCCTACATCATCGCGGCGAAGCGGACCGGCACCGTCCAGTTCAGCGTGACGGGGATGGACGGGACGCCGGTGCCCTGCACGGCCGGCGACAACGTCAACATCAAGGCCAACGGCAAGGCCTTCTGCAAGGTGGCGAGCCACCTGCTCCAGGCCTCGGACTCCCCGTACACGGTGACCGCCAACTACTCGGGCGATCCCGACTTCCAGCCGAGCAGCGGCACGCTCACGCTGTCGGTCGGACCCTGAGTTAGCCCTTGGGCTCCGGCGCGGGTCCGCCCGGGATGAGCGACGGCCCACCATCGGACCCGCGGCGGGCCGTCGACCGTGCCGCACCGACCGGCCGCCCTGGCTGGTGGCGGGACGAGTCGAAGCTGCTTGGCGTGCTGGGCGTCGGTGTCCTCGTCCTCATCGGGGTGGCGATCGCGCTGGCCATGTCGCTCAGCGGCGGCGGCAACACGAACAGCGGCATCACCGGCAAAGTGGGTAGCTCAGGGGCCACGGGGAGCACGGGCGGCTCGGGGAGCGGGGCCACGGGCACCTCCGGCTCGACGGGGAGCAGCGCCGGCTCGAGCAGCGGCACGTCCGGCAGCGGTTCGACGGGCGGGTCGGGCGGCGGGTCGAGCGGCGCGGCGGGCGGAGGCAGCACCGGCATCGGCGGGAGCTCGGGCTCGGGCGGGGCCGGCTCGAGCGGGCTCGGCGCCGCGGGGAGCAGCGGCGGGGGCCCGTCGGGCGGGGCCGGCGGCGGCGCACCCGGCGGTGGCGGGAACAGCGGCGGCGGTGGCGGTGTCGGCGGGACGTAGGTCTGACCGTCAGGCCGCTCGGCGCGAGCGCCGCCGGTCGAGGCGCCAGACGACCAGCAGGGTGAGCACACCGAGGGCGAGGAGCACCGGATAGCCCCCGAAACCCACGTACCGGAAGACCACCCGGTGGTGGCCCGGGGCCACGCTCACCCCGACGACCGCGGGGGCCACCATGACCGGTGTCGCCGGCCGGCCGTCCACCGTGACCTGCCAGCCGGGGTCGAACGACGCGGCCAGCACGACGACGGCCCGTCGGCGGAGGGTCACGTCGGCGGCGGCCCGACCGGCGGCGAGATCGACCCGGGACGTCGTGACCCGGCCCACCGGCGCGCCGCCGCTCGCCGGCGAGGGCCGCACCGGTGAGCGGGCGCCGGCGTAGTTGACGACGAGGGCCTCATCCCGCCACGGCAGCGAGGACCGGAGGTAGGGCACGGACCGCACCCCGATGTCGGAACGGTCGGCCGTGAGCGAGCCCACCACCCGATCGACCGCGACGTAGCCGACCGAGGGGATCTCCCAGAGGGCGTAGGGGCCCCGCGTCATGAGGCGCGTCGCCGCCACCGGGGGCTGCATGCCGGTCGGCAGCAGGAGGTAACGCACGCCGAAGACGGCGTAGTCGCCGGGGTCGTCGGGGTCGAAGAAGTACTCGGGGTCGGTCATGAGCGACGCGGTGCGGAGGGTGTAACCCACCTCGTCGACGTCCTGGCTCTCGAGGTATTTGAACACCGGGACGGCCCCGACCCGGAAGTCGGTGCCCCAGTTGGTGGGGGCCCCGGCGTAGACCCGGCCGTCGCCGGCCTGCAGCACGCGATCGAGGAGCGGCGCGATCCGTCGCCCTTCGGTGCTGTCGGCCTGGCGTTGCCAGGTGATCGCCCGGGTGTTGTGGTCGTCGTGCGCCAGGACCGGCACCCAGGCCGGGGCGAGCGCGGCCACCACGACGAGCACGAGGCCGGCGACGGCCGAGGGCTGCCACCGCGCGGCCGGCCGGGCGGCCGGGTCGAGGCGGGGCCAACGGCGTCGGACGAGGCCGCCCACCAGCCGGGCCAGGGTGACGGCACCGATCCCGGCGAGGAGGAGGGCGGCCAGCTGGACCCCCTCCATGAAGCGGCGCATGAAGATGTCGCTGCTCCCCGGGAGGAGGCGCACCAGCGATCCGAACGTGGTGCGCCCGAACGAGAGCACGAGGCTCATGGCGAGGAGCACGACGAGGGCCCGGGAGGACTCGTCGTGGCGCCACCGCCGCAGGCAGGTGACGAGGCCGACGCCGGCGAGGACGGTGATCAGCGGCAGCCGCCCGGCGTCGAGCAGCCCGCCGGTGAAGAGCCAGGCGAGCACCTGCTTGGCGCCGTAGCCGTTCTCGAGAGGCGTCCCCCGGAGGACCTCGTTCACGGACGCCCACTTGGCGTAGACGAGGAGCGGCACGATGGCCCAGGCGGCGGCCAGGAGGGACCCGACGGCCACGACGGCGGCCCGGGCGAGGCGGGCCCGGAGCTGCGACGGGGCGAGGAACGGGAAGAGGGCGAGCGGGACGAGGGCGAGGTAGCCCGTCTCGAAGTGGCAGATGACCGTCAGCGCGACGAAGAGGACGGCCGGGAAGTAGCGCCGGCCCTCGCTGATGGCCCGCCAGCCGTAGGCCCAGGCGAGCGGCAGGGTGAGCATGGCCCAGAGCTGGGCCCAGACCCCGAAGCCGGTCCAGAGGTAGGCGTTGCTCTCGAAGCCGATGCCGACCGCGCTCGTGACGAAGGCCGAGAGGAGGGCGGCCGTCGCCGCCGTCCACAGGGACAGCCGGAAGGCCCGGGCCCCGAGATAGACGGGGATCGGCCAGAGCGAGACGAGCAGGAAGAGGCTCCAGGTGAAGGCCCGGCTCGGGCCGACGGCCGTGCCGACCAGGCCCGTGACGGTGGCCGGCAGGCTCTGGTAGTGGAGGAACTGTGGTGAGCCCAGGCCGAGGTAGGGGAACCAGCTGGTCTGGGGGAGATGGCCCTCTTGGAGGCGGCGGGTGGCGAAGCGGACCATCTGGGCGTGGACCGAGCTGTCGTTCAGGTAGGCCACCAGGAGGGTCTCGGCCCGCAGGAACCAGTAGTTGAACAGGACCGTCGCCGCTACGACGAGCGGGGGTCCGAAGCGGGCCGCGCCCGGCCGGCCGATGGTCGAGGGGAGCTTTGTGGCCGGTTGCCCGGCTGGCGGGGCGAGGGTGGAGGTGCTCATGACGGCCCTCCATGATGGGCCGGCGGGCTCATGACCGGGGCGCGCCGGGGTGGGGCACGGCGCCGTCCGCCTACCCGAGCCGGAGGGTCTCGAGGGGCTCGAGCCGGGCCGCCTTGATCGAGGGGAAGAGCCCGGCCAGGACCGCGATGGCCAGGGCGAGGGCCATCCAGATCGGGATGTCGACATAGGAGATGACGACCGTCCAGCCGGCGACGGCGGCCACCCCGTAGACGATGCCCACCCCGAGCGCCGCGCCGACCGCCCCGCCGATCAGGCCCACGAAGAGGGACTCGAGGAGGAACTGCAGGCCGATGACGGACCGGCTGTGGCCGACCGCCCGTCGGATGCCGATCTCGGCGGAGCGCTGGATGACCGAGATGTACATGACGTTGGCGATGCCGATGCCCCCCACGGTGAGGGCGAGGAGGCCGGCGAGGAGCGCCACCTCCTGGAGCGTCTTGTTGGCCTGGGCCGCCGCCTGCAGGACGTCGCTCGGGATCTGCGTCGAGACCTGGTTCGGCCCGCCGAGGCTGATAGCGGTCGAGATGGCGCCCGCCGTCGGCTGGGTGGTGCCGGGCGAGGCCCGGATGTAGAGCTCGTTGGGCCGGCCGTTCGTCCCGAGCAGGTGCTTGGCCGACCACTGGGTGACGAAGACGGCGTTGTCGAGGTCCGGGTCGAGGGCGACAGGCCCGAGCACCCCCACGATGCCGAAGTTCGCTTTGTTGAGCCGGATCGTGCGGGACTCACCGGGGACGTAGCCGTACTGCTTGGCGATGCCCTCACCGAGAACCGCGGCGCGGGTGTGGAGGCGGATGTCTGAGAGGCTCAACCACCGCCCGTTCAGCATGGGGACGCCCAGCACCTGGGGGAGGCCGACCCCGGCCGCCCGCACCGGGGCCGGGAAGGCCGCGTAGTAGTCGCTCGCCCCCTGGATGGGAAGGGAGACCACCCCCGACACGTTGGTCGTGGCCGCTACGCCGGTCACCGTCGACACCGACTCGACGCGACGCACCGCGTCGGCGGGGAGCGTCGGGTTCTGCGAGCCGAAGGTGCCCCCGGCCTGGGCGATGATCAGGTTCGTCCCGAGCTGGGCCAGCTGGGCCTGGAGGGCCCCCTTGGCGCTCTCGGTCAGCCCGACGGCGCAGACCATGGCGGACACCCCGATGATCGGCCCGAGCATGATGAGGAGCGTCCGGATCTTCCGGGCGGTGAGCCCGTTCAACGAGACGCTGAGGAGATCGCGGGTCTGGCTCACGCCACGGCCCGCCGTTCGTCGGCCACGATCTCGCCGTCGCGCATCGTGATCCGTCGCAAGGCCCGGTTGGCCACGTTCGGGTCATGGGTCACCATGACGACGGCCCGCTCCGGGGTGTGGAGGCTCTCGAAGATCTCGAGGACGTGGGCCGCGTTGACCGAGTCGAGGGCACCCGTGGGCTCGTCGGCCAGGATCATGAGGGGGTCGGTCACGATGGCCCGGGCGAGCGCCACCCGCTGCTGCTCGCCCCCCGAGAGCTGGATCGGCCGGTGGTCGACCCGGGGGGCCAGCCCCAGTTGGTCCAGGGCCGCCCGGGCCCGGTCGCGGCGCTCCTTCGGTCGGATGTCGCGGTAGAGGAGGGCCGTCTCGACGTTGCCGAGGGCGCTCAGGTGGGGGATCAGGTGGAACTGTTGGAAGACGAAGCCGATGGAGTCGCCCCGCAGGCGCGAGCGCGTCGGGTCGTCGAGCTTGCTCACGTCCTGGCCGGCGATGCGGATCGTGCCGGCGCTCGGGAGATCGAGGACGCCCAAGAGGCCGAGCATGGTCGACTTGCCCGACCCCGACGGGCCGACGATCGAGATGAACTCGCCCGGGAAGATCTGGAGCGACACGTGCCGCAGGGCGTAGACGGTCACCTCCTCGCCATAGAGGCGCGAGACCTGTTCGAGCTCGAGCATCGGGGCGGGCGGCATCGGCGTCGGGAGCGCCGGCGCGCCCACCGCCGGTCCGGTCACTGCTGGTTGACCGCGACGACCACCGTCTGGCCGAGGTGGAGGCCGCTCTTGATCTGGATGTACGAGCCCTCGGTCAAGCCGGTGGTGACCCGCACATCGCTCACCCGCCCGCCGTCGGCCAGGTTGATCACCCGCACCACGTCGCGGCCGAGCCCGCTCTGCTTCACCGCGGCGATCGGCACCGTGAGGGCGTCGGTGGCCTGCTGGGTCACCACGGTGATCGAGACGGCCGAGCCGTCCGCGCCCACCAGACCCGGCGCCTCGATCTTGCCCTCGTAGACCTGTTGGCTGGCCTGTCCCGGCGTGCTCGCCGCGACGGTGGTCGGTGTGGCGTCGAGCTCGGTGATCGTCCCCGAGGCCTCGGTGTTCGCCCCGTCGATCTGGACCGTGCACGACTGGCCCACCTGGAGCTGGGTCCGGTTCGAGGCCGAGGCCTGCAGGGTGACGGTCAGCTCGGGCTGGGTGAGCGAGAGGATGGCCGTGCCCGGGGCGACCGGCTGGCCGGCCTTCACGTAGACCTGGCCCACCCGGATGGGCCAGTTCCCGACGATCATGTCGGTCGGTTCGAAGGTGACGTTGGTCTGGAGCGTCTGGAGGGTCACGGTGACCGAGGTCTGGCCGGCGGGCAGGAGGGCCGTGCCCGGGAGGGGCACGTAGGCCTGGCCCGGTTGGGCCGTCCCGGCGACGGCGAAGTTGACGGACGTGGCCTTGCTCGGCGCTTGGTTGGCGGTGATGACGAACGAGGCCGCGCCACCCTGGGAGACGGTGCCCTGGCTGACCGAGATGCTGAGCTGCGGGACGACCGAGGAGGTGATCGTGACCGAGGTGCTGCTCGGGGTGCCGACGGTGTAGGCCGAGCTCGGGGCGAGCGAGACAGTGAGGGTCTGATCGGGCTCGACGACGTTGTCGGTGATCGTCGGGATCTGGACCGGAAGGGAGGTCTGGCCGGCCGGCACGACAATGCTGCCGGCCGGCGGGACATAGTCCACCCCCTGCACCGCCGAGCCGCCGTAGGTGAGCGAGATCGTGAGCGGGCTCGAGATCGCTTGGCTGAGGCCCACGGTGACGACATAGGGGCTGCCCTTCTCGAGATAATTCGTGGCCGAGGTCAAGGTCACGCTCGGGAGGGCAGAGCTGCCGGTGATCGCCACGACCGCGCTGCCGGGCGAGCCGACCGCGTAGGCGGCCGGGTTCGGGGTGATGGACACCAGGATGAAGGCGTTGGGCTCGATGACGTTCGGGCTCAGCGTGTTGATCGTGACCGTCGCCGTCGTACTGCCGGCGGCGAGCGTGACGACAGGGTTGGGCGCGGTGTAGTTGGTGCCGGGGGCGGCGCTCCCGGCGAAGGAGAGCGTGACCGGCGTGTTCTGGATCGGGGCCTGGCTGGCGGTCAGCGTGAGCGTGTCGGACCCGCCCGGCGACACCGTGGCCCCGCCCGTGATCGTGATGGTGGGGACGTTGTCGTTGGCGATGGTCGTCGTGGCCGAGCTGGGTGCGCCCACCGTGTAGCCGGCGCCGCCGGCGATCGTCATCGAGATGGTCGTGTCGGCGCCGACCGTGTTCGTGTCACGGGTCTGGACCGAGACCTCGGCGGAGGTCGTGTTGGCGAGGATGACCGCGCTCGTGGGCGGCGTCACCACGTCGTTGCTCCCGGCCGTCCCCCCCGGTGTGAGGTTGACCGTCAGGTCGCTCGTAGGGGCGGCCGAGGCGGAGATCACGAACGTGGCCGGTTGGCCCTGGACGACCTGGTTGCTCACCGACTGGATGGTGAGCACGGGTGTCGGCCCGAAGGGCCTGAGGGTGGTGCCCAGGTCCACGAGGGTGGCGTGGGCGGGGCCACCGGTGGTGGCCGCGGTCGTGGCGGCCGGCGGGCCGATGACGAGGCCGGCGGAGTCCTGGGGACCGAGCTTGTAGCCCGCCCCCTGCTCCAGGGTGACCGTGACCGCCTCGGGCGTGGCCGGCGTCGAGTTCGGGTAGTGGTGCTGCGCCTGCCACTGGGCCAACGCGAACTGGGTCTGCTGGGTGAACTGGTTGTCCATGGGGCCGGGGTAGTTCCCGGCCGCCGCCAGGATCTGTTTCAGCTCGAGGACGTCGGGACCCGAGTCGCCTGGGGCGAGGGAGCGGAAGAACGGCAGGTCCCCCTGCTCGGCCACGCCTTCCCGGCCGCTCAGGGCGAACATGACGTTGCCCGTGCGCGTCGTCGTGCCGTCCTTGGCGGTCACCGCGCTCACGAGGCCGGTCGAGGCCGCCGTGACGTTGCGGATGCTCTTGCGGGCGAGTGTGCCGTTGAGGGCGACCGTGCCCTGCAGCGTGCGCCGTTGCACCCGGCTCAGGATGACGACGGTGCTGTTGGCGTTGGAGCTCTTGCCGGCCGTGAGCGCCACGCCGAGGCCCACGACCAGGAGGGCCACGACGACGACCAAGAGGACTATGAGCCTTTTGCGCGACACCGCCAGCCCCCCGTGGTGATCATCGCCCGCCCTGCTGTGAGATAGCGGCACATTCTTGCAGGTCTTTGCTGTTGAACAGACTCTGCCCCGGGGGCGGCGTGAAGCCCGCCCCCGCGCCTCCGCCCCCGGTGCCGCCGAAGGAGAACAGGAGGCCCTTGGCGTTCGGCGTGGGCTTCGGGATGCCCCAGCCGCGGCTGATCATGCACTTGCGCCAGCGGAGATAGTCCTTGTTCTCCGTCTCGACCTGCTTCGGCGTCAGGTTGTCCTGGGCGCTCTGGACGTTCTTCAACGCCTGCACGATGTTGCTGCGCGTCGCGCACGTGACGAGATGCTTCAAATATTCGGGGTTGTTGGCGGGCGAGGTCGGGTCCTTCGGGTTCGGGGCGCCGGCGAACGTGACACCGAGACCTTGGAGGCACGACTGGAACGTGCCGATGGCGGTGAAGAGCGCCGTCGTCGGGCTCTGCTTGGCCAGGGGGATCGTGGTGGCGGTGCTCCCGCCGCCGGCCTGTCCGGCGCCCTTCGGGATCTCGTACTTGGGCACCTGGCCGGCGACGACATAGACCGTGTTGGGCGTCGAGCTCGTGACCGAGCTGCAGCCGGCGAGGAAGCCCGTGGCGACGAGCACGGCCACCACCAGGCAGCGTCTCGGTCCGTGCCTCGTCATCCGCCCCTTCCTCAACCATCCGGTCGGGGTGCGCCCCGGCCGACCCCCCGATGGCCCCCGCGGCGGAGCCGGGCTGGCCCACGCCGCGAGATGCCCTTCAGCGGGGCACAGTCAAGCGCACCCGTCCGGTCTGGACACGGCCCTCACCCCTCCCAGGGTGCTGAGCTGGGAGTTCAGGTCGGGTAGCGCCTGCCGACCGGTCGGTCGGGGCCGGGTCGGGCCCGGGTCGGCCGCCCGCTTCAGGTGATGGCCAGGCTGGTCAAGGCGCCGGCGCTCACGAAGATGGCGCCGGTCAGGACGGCCACCGGCGTGAGCTGTGGGTCGTCGCCGCCGATGCCCACCTGGCCCTCGGCGTTCTGCCCCCACGACCACACCCGGCCGGTCACGTCGAGGGCGAGGGAGTGGCCGCCGTGGGCGGCCACCTGGACGATGCCCACGAGGCCGGGGACGGGCTCGGGGACCGAGCTGTTCGTGGTGGTCCCGTTCCCGAGCTGGCCGGAGGTGTTGCACCCCCAGGCCATGATCGTGCCGTTCTTCAAGATGGCAAGGGCGTGGCCGTTGCCGACGTTGTCCCCCCCGAGCTCGAAACGGGTCACTCCCGAGAGCACCGCCACCGGCGAGGGGCTGTTCGTCGTCGTCCCGTTGCCCAGCTGGCCGTAGGTGTTCCCGCCCCAGGTGTAGAGGGTGCCGGTCGCGGTGAGGGCGCCGGCGAACTTCCGCCCGGCCCAGATGGCCTTGACCGACGTGAGCCCGGGCACGCTCACCGGAGGGCTGGGGTCGCCGGCCACGCCGATGCCCAGCTGGCCGAGGTCGTCGGCCCCCCAGGCCATGACCGTCCCGTTGCTGAGGAGGGCGTAACCGGAATTGGCGGCCGCCGCGACGGCCTTGGCGCCCGTCAGGCCGGGGACGGCCCTCGGGCTGGTGACCGGCCCGCTGTTCGAGAACCCGAGGGAGTTCCCGACGTCGCTGCCCCAGGCGAGGACGGTGCCGTTCTTCAGCGCGACGAAGGCGTTCTGGTCGCCGGAGGCGACGGCCACGGCGGTCGTGATGCCGGGGACCTGCACCGGCCCCGCATAGGGGTTGAGGTTGCCCTGACCCAGCTGGCCCTGGGTGTTGTTGCCCCACGCCCAGACGCGGCCTTTGGCGAGGGCGAACGAGACGTCGCTGCCGCCGTAGACGATGGAGGCGACGGGCAGCCCGGGCACGGCGAGTGGCGTGTCACCGCAGTTGAGGGTGGTGCACGTCGAGCCGCCGTGGTCGGGCGAGCCCCAGGCCACGACGGTGCCGGTGTGGGCCGCCGGCGCCGGCGCGGCAGCCGCCGACGTCGTCCCGACGGCGATGGCCGCGGCGAGCACGGTGCCCAGGGCGACGACGTAGCCGACACTGCGGAGACGGGCGCTCGGAGCACGCAGGCGCCGGGCGCGACACGGGGCGTGCCGCACGTCGAACCTCCCCTCGAGGTCACGTGATCGTGGCTCCCGGTCGAGTCGGGAGCCGGTGGATGGCGGGGCGGCGCAGCATACCGACGCGGTGGTGTGGACGCCGGGATCGGCTCAGCGTCTTCTCAGCCGATCGGGTCGACCCCGGCGGTGCGGACGTCGAGCTCGCCGAGCCGGCGGCCGAGTGCCTGCAGGCACCCCTCGATCCGGGACTTGTCGTCGTCGACGAACGGCAGATGGTCCTCCCACTGGGATCCGCACAGCGTGCACATCAGATGACCCTCAACGGAGACCGCTTCCCCGACTGCCTCAGGCATCACCACCTCCGGTGCGAACTCGGGCGCCCGCGGCGCCACCGGCATCGTCGCGCCCCGATCGGCGGCGCAACAGGGCCGGAGGTCCATGTCGAGAAGCCGGGGTCCATGAGCGGGAGTCCATGAGCCCGGGGCCCACGAGCCTGGGATGAGCTGGTCAGCGACCGAGGAGAGGGCGGACCCGGGCGGCGAGGGCGACGCAGTGCCCGACCGGGTCCTCGAGCGGCAGCTTGAGGTCGGGGAGGTCGAAGTACTCGACCGAGAGGAGCCCGCGGTAGCGCACCCGGGCGAGGCGTTCGAAGAACGCCTCGAAGTTCACGTCGCCCGGCTCGTCGGGATGGACCTGGGCCACGCCCTCCCTCGCCTGGCGGAGCTGGACGTGGCCGGCCAGGTCGGCCAGGTCGGCCGGGTCCTCGCCCGAGTAGACGGTCCAACCGGTGTCGAGCGTGATGCGGAGCCCGGGCACCTCCTCGCACATGGCCCGCACGGCGGCCACGCTGTTGAGGAGCGACGGAGGGCTGGGCTCGACCCGGATGCCCGGCACCTGGCGCAGGAAGGCCACGCCCTCCTCCCACGTGCACTGCCGAGGGGCCCGGACCGTGCAGCCGGTGCGGGGCTCGCTCCCGATCCGGTCACCAACCGGCAGGGCCAACGGGCCTTCGACGGCCCCTTCGGCCCGGTCGAGGCCGATGTCGAGGTGCTCGAAGCCGAGGGCGGCCGCCTGCTCGGCGGCCAGCCGCTGCGGGCACCGGAGTCCGAAGGCCACGCTCACGATCCCGAGCCGGGCGGTGAGCATCGACTCAAGGTAGTAGCAGTGGACGAGGGTCTCCTCGGTGTCCGGCGACTCCTATAGTCGGGCGTGGCGGCGCTCCGCCCGCCCCGGGCGGGGCAACGAGGTGGCGACGGGCTCGCGGAGGGAGGTGGCCCGGGAGTGCAGAGCGGCGTGCCGGGGATGATCGGCGAGACGGCCCTCGTGACGAGGGAGATCAAAGGTAGCCACCACCCCGGGTCGATCCGAGCCCGGGGCGAGGAGTGGCTGGCCATCCCCCTCGACCCCGAGGCCACGATCCCCGTCGGCACCGACGTGGTCGTGGCCGACATCGAGCGGGGCGTGCTGGTCGTCTTTCCCGTCGACTAGTGCCCCTTCAGACGACGTTTGCACGGTTGCCTGATCCTCGCCGTCGGCCGGTGAAGGCGGCAACCGTCCCCTGGTCAGAGACGGCTGCACGGCGAGCGACTCCCTCGGGTCGAGGGCGGCCCGGTGCCGGGCAGGACCGGTGCACGTCCATCAGGTGACGGCGCCGGTCACGTCGGGCCGGCGGTTTCCCGGCTCGGCGGTGCTTGACGACGGCCGGTGCCGTCGTAGATCCGCCGCCTCGGGCGGCGATGTTGCGGGCGCCCACGATGTCGCGGTGCCCGGTGTGCCCGCAGTGCGGACAGCTGAACTGACGCCCCTTGGGTTTAGGGGTGCGCTGGTGGCACTGCGGACAGGTGGACGAGGTCCCCCGTTCGTCGACGAGGAGAAGGGCGATCCCGGCCACCTCGGCCTTGTCGCCGAGCGCCCCGAGGAGATGGGTGCGCCGCCAGGCGGTGCCCACCCGGCGGTTCTGGACCCGGCCGGTCTTTTGCCGGGCGATGCCTCGCAGGTCCCCCACCACCAGGGTGGCGACGCCAGCACCCCTCGCCCACTCGACCAGGGTCTTGGCCGCCTGGTGTTGCATCTGATGCACCCGGCGACGGTGCTTCGCCTCGGCCCGGCGTTGGGTGGCCCGGAGCTTGCGCCAGCGCCTCGAGCCCCGCTGGCCCCGTCGGGGGGTCTTCGGGGCCAACTTCTTTTGCCGGGCCTTGGTGTCGGCCAGGTGGAGGCGTTCTTCGGCCCGGATGGCCCGGCCCGAGACGAGGAGGGCCTCGTTCCCAGAGGTGGCGGCGAAGGGGTGGATGATGCCGAGGTCCACCCCGGCGACGCCCTCGCCGGGAGGGTCGGAGCGTGGCACCTCGGCCGTCACGTCGAGACAGAGCCGCCCGGCCTCGGCGAGGAGGGTCACCGAGCGGACGTCGGCCTCGGGATAGGGGAGGGCCCGGGCCAGGCGGAGGCAGAGCTCTTGGGTCCCCCGGGCGGTCGAGAGCCGCACCCGCTGGCCCTCGAGACAGAAGGTGCCGGCGTAGTAGCGCAGCGGCATGAGGCGCCGCCGCCGTCTCGGGTAGCGGGCGTCCTCGCCCCGGCGCTTGCGCTTGGCCGTCTCCATACAGGCGTCGGCGTAGCGCCGGACGACCGAGCGGAGAGCGGGCACCGAGAGCTCGCCCACCCGCACCCCGGCCACCTCCCGGCAAAACTCCTGGTAGTTGAGGAGCGGCCGGCCACATCTTGCGAACCGGTAGCGGTTGAGCTCGATGAGCCCCGCCCACACGTCGCCGCCGGCCACGAGCAGGGCCCAGCAGCGCCTGGCCTGGGCCGGGGTGACCCGCAGTCTGACCCGGGCCGTCCGGTAGACGAGGGGGACGCTGTTGCTGTTCCGCTTCCTGGGCACCCCGGCAGTGTCGCCCCGGGGTGTAACACCTCGAACGTTACCGGTCGCGGCACTAGCCCTGAGCGACGCGGCCCCGCACTGGCCACGCGCCACTAACCTCCAAAGAAGCAGATGAAAGCAGGTACGCCATGTTGGCAAGTGCGGGTGTAGGCGTGGTGGTGGTCGGGATCGTGGTCGGGGTGGCGGTCGTCGCCGTCCTCTGGGCACTCCTCCGGTCTCTCAAGATCGTCCAGCAGGGCAGCGTCGGGGTGGTGAAGCGCCTCGGGGAGTACAAGTCCATCCGCCAACCGGGCGTGACCGTGCTCCTGCCCTGGGCGGACCGCATGGAGAAGGTGGACATGCGGGAGTTCCCGATGGTCGGTGACCGCCAGGCCGTCATCACCCGGGACAACGTGGCCCTCATGGTGAGCGCCACGATCTTCTGCCAGGTCATCGACGTGAAGGCGGCCCTCTTCGAGATCAACGACTTCGTGCTGGCCGTCGATCAGCTCTCGCGCACCGCGCTGCGGGCGGTGTTCGGTGAGCTGACGCTCGACCAGTCGCTCTCCGAGCGCGAGACCATCAACTCGAGGATGCAGGAGCACATGGCCGACGCCACCATGAAGTGGGGTGTGCGGCTCAACCGGATCGAGATCCTCGACATCACGCCGCCCAACAATGTGCTCCAGGCCATGTCCGAGCAGAAGGAGGCCGAGCAGCACAAGCGGGCCGCCATCTTGAAATCCGAGGGCGACCAGCAGGCCCAGGTGAACGCGGCGCAGGGCCGCAAGCAGGCGGCGGTGCTCGAGGCCGAGGGGGCCAAGCAGGCGGCCATCCTGGCGGCCGAGGCCCAGCAGCAGGCCCTCACGCTCCAGGCCGAGGGCGAGAAGCAGGCCCGGCTGCTCCGGGGCGAAGGGGAAGCGGCGGCGCTGAGCGCCATCGACAAGGCGACGATCAACCCGAACACGCTCGCCGTCGTGCAGCTGCGGGCCCTCCAGGCGGTGGCTTCCGCGCCGAACACGAAGCTCGTCGTGCCCTACGAAGCGGCGGGGCTCGTCGGCGGGGCTCAGGTGCTCGTCCAGGCCCTCCAGCACTCGGGTGAGCAAGTCCCGCCGGTCCCGGTGGCCGGCAACGGCGCGGTGCCCGAGGGCGGCGGCGCCGGCGGCTGAGCTCTAGAACGTCCGCCGCGTGCGGCGGCGGACCTCTCAGGACTTCGCCGGGCCGACGCTCAGGGCGTTGACTCGGTCGAGGATGTCGCTGATCGCCGTGTCCTGGGCCTTCAGGTGCAGCTGGATCTGCAGCGCCTCGTGCAGGACGGCGTCGGCGTCCTTGTAGGTGTCCTCGGCCCGCTTGTCGGCTGCTCGGGCCTGGATGTTCTGCCCCACGATGATGATCGGGAGGAGCACCAGCTGGAGGAAGTAGCTCGAGAGCCACGCCACGATGATCGTGAAGTTGTGGCTGTTGATGGCTGACGGCAGGGCCACGAGCGAGATGCACGTGAAGAGGTAGGCGCACCACATCGTGCCGACGACGACGGTGATGAACAGGCCCACCCGCGCGTTCACCCGTTGGATAGGCGTCTGCCGTTTGACTTGGTCGTGGACCTTGGCGGGCCCGCTGAGCTTGCGCTCCGCGATGCGCGGGTGCGGCATGTGGGTGTAGAGGATGGTCATGGCCCCATCGTGACAGCCCGGTGGCCGGCCACGGGGACCGGACGACGATCAGCCGGTCGACTCGAGCAACCAGCGGAGCCCGCCGGCCAGGTAGCGGAGATGGGTCGGCGTCTCCCAGGCCAGCGGGAAGTGGCCGAGCGCGCTGTAGAAGGTGGCGGCCTTGCCGTCGCGGTGGCACCAGGCGAGCGGGAAGCCCGAGGGCGGGGTGCGGGCTTCGGCGACCGACATGTCGAGGTCCTGGTCGGGCGACAGGCGCAAGAGCACGTGGGCGTCGGGTCGGAGGTCCTTGAAGAGGTAGAGCTCGTCGTGCCAGGCCCAGGTGGGACCGAGGTGCTCGGTCGCCGGATGGGACCGGTCGACCACGTCGATGTCGAGGGACTGGGTCCAGGGGTGGCCGTCGAAGCGGCCGCCGAGCATGGTCCCGTACTCGGGCCAGGTGTGCGAAGCGTCGCTCGCCGAGTGCACGCCGAGGAGGCCGAGACGTCCGTCTCGCCAGGCGGCGCCGAGCGCCTCCTTCTGGGCCGGCGTGAAGGGAGTCTCCCCGATGGTGAAGAGGGCGAGCACCCCGCCCGCCTCGATGTCGTCGATACCGAGGTCCTCGGTCGTAGCCAGGTGGCGCGGCTCGAGCCCCGCCATCGAGCCGAGCTCGCAGAGGGCCACGGTCGCCTGGGTGAGGACGCCGTGGACGCCGGCCGGGCCGTGCTCGTAGGGGGCCACCTCGGTCAGCACGAGCATCCGTCCGCTTGCCATGCGTTGCTCCCAGCGCTCGGCCGCCGGCGGCGACCCTGGCACCCACGTTACGCCGGGGCGCTCAACCGGGCGTTTGGTCCCCAGGCGGCCCGAGGCGCTCGCCGACGATGCGCCGCAGGGCCCGGACGTCGGCCTTGCCGCTCGGGAGGTAGGGGACGTCCTCCTCGCCGAGGGTGACCACCTCGCGGGGCACCTTGTAGGACGACAGGCGCTCCTTGGCCGAACCGAGCAGCCCCGCCACGTCGAGGTCGTCGGGGTCGTCGGCCACGACGACGGCCACGACCGCCTCACCGACCAGGCGGTCGGGGACGCCGAAGACATAGGCCGCCTTCACCACGGGGATGGAGGCGAGCACCGCCTCGACCTCGAGGGGTGCCACGTTCGAGCCGCTGCTCTTGATCATGTCGCCGCGTCGGCCGGTGAAGAAGAGGTGACCCTCCTTGAAGTAACCGAGGTCGCCGGTGTGGAACCAGCCCTCCTCGTCGAAGGTCGACTCCCGCTCGTACTTGTAGAGGCCCTGGAGGAGGCTGTAACCGCGCACACAGATCTCGCCCTCGACGCCCTCGGGGAGGGTGTCGCCGGTCAGCGGGTCGGCGATGCGGTGGGCCACGCCCGGCAGCGGGCGACCGAAGGAGCCGTAGAGGTGCTCGGGCAGCGGCTCGGCCATCTCGAGCGCGGGCACGCCCGTGTGCGGCCCCGAGGTCTCGCTCATACCGAGGGAGTTCGGCATGGTGCGCCCACCGTGCGGCGCGTCGCGCATGCGTCGGAAGGCGGCCGTCGCCTCGGGCGGGCGCGCCGCGAACGTCGGGTGGAGCACGATGCGCTCCAGGGCCCGCCGTGACCAGATCGTGGCCCGGGTAGGGGGCAGCCGCTCGGCCAGGTCGAGCACGGGCTCGGGGTCCAGCCGCTCGAGGCAGAGCAGCGTCGGCCCCGTGTGGAGGGCGGCGAGCAGCGTGAGGTTGAGGCCGCCGACCCAGAAGAAGGGGAGCCCGGCGAGGATCCGCTCGTCGGGGCCCACCCCGAACATGTCGGCCAGGCGGGCCGCGTGCCGGACTTCGCTCCCGTGGCTGTGCACAACGCCCTTCGGGTCACTCGTCGTGCCCGAGGTCCAGATGGTGACGAGCCAGTCGGCCGGCGTCACCTCGCGCTCGACCGCCGCGAGGAGCTCGTCGTCCGGACCGCCGGTCGGCGCGTCGGGGTCCAGCGGCTCGGCCCAGCCCCGGTCGCTCGGCCCGACCGTGTGCACCCGGCGCAGGAACGGGACGGCCTCGAGGAAGAGCGGTGGCGCCGGCTGGTCGGCCAGGCCGGGCACGGCCGATTCCACGAAAGCCAGGTGGTCCTGGCCGAACAGGCGGGCCGGCACCACGAGGTGCGAGGTGTCGGAGAGGCGGAGCGTGGACCGCAGCTCGGCCGGCTTGAAGAGCGTGCTGAACGGCATGACGAACGCCCCGATGCGGCCGGCCGCCAGGAACAGGGCCACCCCGTCGGGGCTGTTCGGGAACATGAGGCCCAGCCGGGTGCCCTTGCCCACGCCCCGGGCGAGGAGGTGGAGGGCGTAGCGCCGGGAGAGGGCCTCCATGTCGGCGTAGGTGAAGTGGAAGTCCGGACCGACGAGGAAGTCCCGGTCCCCGTGGTGGGCCACCGAGTGGGCGATGAGGTGGGGGAGCGTCGGCGAGAAGTCGAAGAGCGGCTCGACCGTCGGGGCCGGCCCGGCCGGGGTCATAGCTCCTACGTTCTCTCCCACCCGGCGGCCGGCGCCAACCGGGCGCAGCCGTTGGGTGAGGCCGGGAGGTCAGTCGGGGAGGGCCCGGCCCACGATCTCGTCCCGAGTGGCCCCGATCGAGGCCGCGGCCCGGGTGATGAGGCCGTCGAGGTAGACGGCCAGGTGGAGGACGACGGTCCTCGGCTCGCCCGCCAGGAGCGGAACCGGCTCGGTGGAGCGGTCGAGCGCCGAGGCGGCGAGAACGGCGCGGCGAACGCCGAGGAGGAGGGCCGGGGCCTCCTCCAGGCCGGCCCCGGCCCGGCGCAGCCAGAGGCTGAGGCCGAGGGGGAGGAGGAGGCTGCCTTCGGCCAGGTCGTCGGGCTCGAGGGCGGCCAGCCCGCGGGCCAGCTCAGGCACGGCGTCGGCCCGTTCTGCCCCGCTCCCTACCACCTGGTCCTCACCTCCTCCCTCTTCATCGGCCCTGGTGGCGACCACCGGGACCTCCAATGCCTTTCAGTGTCCCAAGGGGTTGTGACAAAGTGGTGGACCGCCGTTGACCAGGACGGCCCCGTCGCGTCGGAGGTGGTGATGGCACGACCGATCTGGACCGGTTCGCTCAGCTTCGGGCTGGTCAGCCTGCCGATCTCCCTGTTCCCGGCCACGAAGGACAAGTCCATCCACTTCAACCAGTTCGAGGAGGGCACCTCGGACCGGATCCGCTACCGCAAGGTGAACGAGCGGACCGGCGAGGAGGTCGACAACGCCCGGATCGTGAAGGGCGTGGACGTGGGCGGCGGGGAGTACGTGATCCTCTCCGACGAGGAGCTGGCGGCGGCCGAGCCCGAGCGTTCCCGCAACATCGAGATCACCGACTTCGTGGACCTCGACGACATCGACCCCGTCTACTACCGCACCACCTACTACCTGGCCCCCCAGGGCGAGCCGGCCACCAAGGCCTACGCCCTCCTGCGCAAGGCGATGGCCGAGTCCAACAAGGTGGCCGTGGCCACGCTCGTGATGCGGGGCAAGGAGTACCTGGTGGCGGTGCGACCCGAGGAGGACACCCTCGCCCTCGAGACCATGTACTTCGCCGACGAGGTGCGCTCACCGAAAGACGAGGTGGGCGAGCTGCCGGAGAAGGACAGCTTCTCGACGAAGGAGCTCTCGACGGCCCAGCTCCTCATCGACGCCATGACCACAGCGTGGGATCCCGAGCAGTACCACGACACCCACCGGGCCCGGGTGGAGGAGCTGATCGAGCAGAAGCATCAGGGCCACGTGATCGTGACCGAGCTGCCGCCGCCGAAGGAGACCGGCGTCATCGACCTGATGGCCGCGCTGCAGGCGAGCGTGCAGGCCACCAAGCGCGAGCGTGAGCGGGCCGGCAGCCGGGCAGAGAAGCACACCGCTAAGGCCCCGGCCGCCCGGGCCAAGACGCCGGCCAAGTCCGTCACGAAGCGGGCGACCCCGGCCAAGAAGGCCGCGCCGGCCAAGAAGGCCACCAAGGCACCGGCGGCCCGCGCCCCCCGTCGCAAGGCCTCCTGAGCGGGCGCTCAGGCGGCGCCCGAGATCGACGACAGCGGCACCGCTCCGGATGGGGCGCTCGTCGTCACGGCCTCACCCCAGTTGCTGAAGACGGCGTTCTCTCGGTAGCCAGCGTTCTTCGTCGTCACGACGAGCGAACCGCCGAGGGGATAGTGGGGGCCGGTGGCGGAGACGAAGAGGGCGTTCGAGCCGCCGCTACCGGTGACCGACGCCGGCGCCGTGCCGAGCACGCTCGCCACCCGGTGGCCGTGCAGTTTGATGGTCCGTCCGAACTTGAGCGGGCTCGTCGGCAGGTAGCTGTTGAGCTCGGCCTCGAGCGTGAGCGTCCCCGCGATGGCCTCGTACGGGTTGTCGCCCGACGACACCGAGATCCACTTGCCGGCATACGCGGTGGCCTCCGCGCTCGACAGGCTGAGGGCCGAGGTCAGGAAGGCCGAGCTGCCACGGACGTAGATCGTCGCGTCGTGCAGGAGGACCTCGAACGACTCGGTGCCCTGGACGACCTCCTCGGCCGCGCCGGCGCTGATCTTGCCGATGAGCGTCACCTGGTGCTTCCCGCTCGTCGTCACGTCGAGGAAGTGCATCGAGCCGGCCCGGTTGGCCGCCTGGACCGCCGTCTGCACCACTGCGTAGGGACGGAGCGAGGAGAAGGGCGGGGGACCGGTCGGCGCACTCGAGCAACCGGCCGCCGCGGCGACGACGAAGAGCCCCACGAAGAGGCGACGGGCCCTGAGCACCGGGGCAGGTTAGTCCGGGCCCGAGAGACGGTGACCTCGCGCGCCGCGCCCGGCGCCGCTTCGTCGCGTGGTCACCGGCGCGTCACCCGGCGTTCACCTGTCGGCCGGCGCGTGCGCGCCGGGGGTACGGGTTCAACCCGGGCGTTGCACCTCGATGGTGCCGTCCTTCGGCATCGGGGCCTTGAACCACCGCTCGGGCGTGTCCTCGATGATGGCCACCATCGTGGGCATCCCCATGAAGCTCTCCTCGACCCGGCCCACCGTGAGCACGTCGCCGTTGCCCAGGCGGACCCGGTCGCCGGTCCGCACGTCGGTCACGGCCATCGAGGTCCATTCGCCAGCCACGGCCCCATCCTGACCGGCGGCGGCCGGCCGCGCCACCGTTCTCGGGCCGTCCGGCCGCCCCCTACCATCGGGTCCGATGTCGCGCGCCGTCCCCCGTCGTCTGGTGGTGGCCGGGGTGGCCCTCGCCGTGGTCGGCTCGATCACCGCCATCGTCTTCGCCGTGGCCCAGGCCGCCTGCAACGGCGCCAACCAGCGGGCCGACCTCGTCGGGCTGACCCGGGAGTCGTGCACCGCCCAGACCACGGGTGCGGGGGTGGGAGTGGGGGTGCTCGTGGTGGGCGCCCTCCTGCTCGTGGCCGGGGCGCTGGCCACGACGCCCCGGTTCACCCGGCCCGACGAGGAGGAGCGTGACGACGGACCGGACGCGTCCCCGGGCGAGGAGACCGGACCGCCGGACCGCCTGTTCTGAGGGCCGGGCTACCCGGCCCGGTTGAAGACGTCCTTACCGAAGGGGCGGAGACCGGCGGCCCCGGCCAGGCCGAGGTGGCCGTGGCCGTCGCTGCCCCCGGTCGTGAGCCCGAGGAGGTCCTCGTAGCTGCGGAGGGCCGAGTAGTGGTTGTAGGAGCCGGTCGTGTCGGTGCTACCGGCCACGAGATAGCGCGGGTTCAAGAGGAGCGCTCCCACCTGGCCGCCGCCGGGGTACTGGTCGGTCGTGGCCCCGGCGTTGCCCGGTGACGCGGTGTTCGGCCCGGGTTGCTCGTTGCAGCACGCCGCGCCGTAGGCCGGGTTGGCCGACGGGTCGACGTCGGCTTCGTCGAAGGTGATGACGACGAGCGTGTCGCCCTCCCGGTAGGCCGGGGAGTTGAAGAGGAGCGGCATCCAGTGCTGGAGGAAGAGGTCGGCCCCGACGAGGCCGCCGGTCGGGCCACCGGCGCTGTTCGGCCCGGCGCAGGTGCCGTCGTGCCCGTCGTTGCACAGGTTCGGCGTGATGAAGGCGAAGTGCGGCGTCGTGGCCGCTCGGGCCAGGTCATGGGCCAGGTGGCCGCGCGGGTCGGGCCGGCCGTTCGAGAGGAGCGTGCCGAGCGGCACCACGTTGGCGTCGCACACGGCCGGGTCGTTGGTGATCGAGCGGAACCACACGAACGGGTTGTGGCGCGTCGTGTACTGGTCGGTCGCCGTGGCCACCTCGGCCGTGTCGGTCCGCCCCGGCAACGGGTGGGCGCAGTCCGTGCCACCGAGCGAGTCGGCCACGCCGCCGTCCCTCGACGGGTCGTTCCCCATGTCCTGGTTGTAGCCGCGCCAGGCGGCGACGTGGGTCGACGGGTTCGGCGGGTACTTGTGATCGAGCTGGTCGCCGATGGTGGCGACGATCCCGGGGTAGACGCAGCCGTCGCCCACCACTTGGCCGGGGCTCGTGGCCGAGCTCGGCGCCGGGTTGCCCGGCTGGACGTCGACGAAGGCGAAGTCGTGGTCGGCGCAGTCCGCCTGGGTGTCCTTCGTCGGGGCCTGCCCCGAGACCTGGGCGATGTAGTTGTCCAGGCTGTCGTGGCCGGTGCCGTAGTAGTGGGTGACGAGCTCACCCTTCTTGCGCAGGACCCCGTTCAGGTAGGTGGCCGGGGAGCCCGGGCCGAACGTGGTGGCGAAGCCCTCGTTCTCGAGATCGATCACGAAGATGTGGTTGATCTTCCCCGGTGGGAGCGCGGCGCGGAGCGTGGTGGCCGCGTCGGCCGGCGCCACGGGGGCGAGGGCGAGGAGCGGGAGGGCGGCGAGCGCCACACCGGCGAGGAGCGGGCGGTGAGAACGGGCGGGCATCGGGGCGTCGGACCTCAGGGCGGTGGGTTGCTGGAGGGATGGCCGACGCCCGGGGCGCCGGTCCACGAAGCCGCGCACCCTAGTGGAGCGACCGCGGCGCGCGAGGTCGCCCCTCGCTCAGAGCTCGTCGGGCGCGAGCACCGGCGGGAGTCCGTTGGGCCGAGCCCCCACGTGCAGCTCGAAGCCCGACCACCAGGGTTCGGCGTCGAAGGGGGAGGGCAGGCCGAGCTTCTGCCGGGCGAGGCACGCATCGCGGACCTCGCGCTTCAGCGCGCCGAGCGTGGCCAGGTCGCCTCCGCTCGCCCACCCGCTCTTCCAGAGGGTCTCCTCCCGGTGCCAGGCCCGGGTGCGGGCCGTGACGATGGCGTCCGTGAGCTCCTCGGCCTCCCGGCGGAGCGCCAGGTCCACCTCGGCGAGGACGTCGGCCGCCCGGAGCCACCCGTAGTCCATGTCGATGAGCATGAGGCCCGGTGAGACCTCGAACGGGCCGACGACGTCGACGATGGGGTCGATGACGGTGAGGCTGGCGCCGTCCGGGAGCGGGTAGCGCAGGTTCGTGAGCTGACGGTCGATGAAGGCCACGTCGCCCACGGCCCGGAGAAAGATCCCGACCATGTCCATCGAGGCGAAGTCCCGCCGGTCCGGCTGCGGCGAGAGCGGCACCGCCACCACCGCGATGATGCGCTCGGCCCCGAGGCGGACCGCCGCCTCGACCGGGATGTTCTGCACCACCCCACCGTCCACGTAGACGTCGTCGGCGAGGGCCCGTGGGGGGAAGATCATCGGCACGCTGGCCGAGGCCAGCATTCCCTCGATGACGTCGATCGGCCCGGCGCCCTCACCGGCGACCGGGGTCACCGCGTCGGACTCGACGATCGTCCCGTCCTCGGTGACGTAGCGGACCCGCCCGGAGCGCAGTGCGGTCACGGCTAACCGGAGCTCGAGGCCCGGCCGGGCAATGAGCGCCGGGTCGACGGGCTCGATGCCGTTCGGCCCGCCGTGGCGGAGCGCCCGGGCGAGCGGGTCGAGGGTGAGCATCGAGCCGCGCCCGCTGCGGAACCGCCGACGGGCCCGGGGCAGGGCCGGGACCACCTTGGCCAGGTCCGCGGCCAGGTCGAGGAGTCGCTGGCCCCGGGACGGGGCGGGCGGGACGACGCCCACCATGCCCGGTCCGTCGTCGCCGGGCACGGGGGGTCGCGTGCGGACGGTGATGTACTCGTCGATGGCCTTGCCGGCCGGCGTGCCGTCGAGGGCCTGCACCCACGCTTGGCGACCGAACAGGACGTCGGTGTGGGTGAGGGCCAGCAGGTCCTGTCGGAGCTGGCGGCTGCAGCGCTGGAACTCTTCGAGCGTCCGGGCCTGGGCGAGCACGCCACCGGCCAGCGAGCCGGCCGAGGCCGCGGTGATGACGTCGGGGACGACGGCGTGCTCCTCGACGAGGAAGCTGACGGCCCCGGCCTCGAAGGCCCCCTTCGTGCCGCCCCCGGCGAGCACGAAGGCCGTCTTCTTCCCGTCGCCCACCATGACCGCCCATGTTCTCACCGGGCCGGCCCGGCCGGAAGTTGGCTACGGGAGGTACCGGCTCCGCCCCTGGTCAGCCCCCCGGTGCCGCCGTCACGACCTCGAGGCGGGCCCCTTCGGCCAGGGCCACCTCGGCCCAGGAGGAGCGGGGGACGACCGCTTCGTCGAGGGCCACGGCCACCCCCTTCGGGCTGGGGCACGCCGCCCGCACGACGTCGGCCACGGTGCTGCCGGCGGGGAGCTCGAGGGGCTCCCCGTTGACGGTCACCCGCACCTCAGCGCGCCCCGACCGGACCGGTGCTCCATGCGCGGTGACGCGTCGCGTCGAAGGCGCCGAGGGCGCTCGGGAGCGGCGACCCGGTCAGGAGGTCGGCCACGGCTGCCGCGGTCAACGGCGCGAGGAGGATGCCGTTGCGGTAGTGGCCGGTGGCCACGGCCAGGCCCGGGACGTCGGTCCAGCCGACGAAGGGCCCGTTGTCGGGGGACCCGGGCCGGAGGCCGGCCGCCGACTCGGTCAGGGTGAGCTCGTCGATCCCGGGGACGAGCTGGCGGGCGTCGTCCAGGAGCGCGTGCACCGCGCCGGCCTGGACGGCCCGGTCGAAGCCCTTCTCCTCGACCGTCGCCCCGATGACGACCGAGCCGTCGGACCGCGGGACGAGGTAGCACGGTCGGCCCCGCACGAGACCGCGCACCGTCGTGGTCAGCAGCGGTCGGTCGCGGTCCCCCTGGAGGCGGAGGATGTGACCCTTCACCGGCCGCACTGGGGGGAGCGTGCCTGGCGCCACTCCGCCGAGGAGGGAGCTGCCGCAGCCGGCGGCCACCACGACCGAGCCGGCGGCGCGTCGTTCGCCCTCGGCGAGGCGCACGCCGCGGCACCGCCCGCTGGCGTCACGCTCGAGCTCGAGCACCTCGGCCCGTTCGATCTCGACGCCGGCCCCCTCGACCGCGGCGAGGAGGGCGGCGAGGAGCGCCCGGTTGTCGACCTGGTGGTCGCCCGCCACCCAGACCCCGCCGCGGACGCCGGGCGCGAGGGCCGAGACCAGCCGTCGGCATTCGGCCGGACCGAGGCGCTCGGCCTCGAGCCCGAGCGAGCGCTGCAGCTCGAAGAGCTCGTCGAGCACCGCCCGGTCGGAGTGGTCGAGGGCCACCTCGACCGTGCCGCACCGGCGGTAGCCGAGGTCCCGACCCGTCGCGGCGGACAGCTCGTCGGCGAAGCCCGCCCAACCGCGGGCCGCCTCGACGAGCAGGCCCACGAGGGCCTCCTCCCCGTAGTCCACCTCGGAGACCGGGGCGAGCATGCCGGCCGCCACCCACGAGGCGCCCCGGGCCGGCGCCGGGTCGACGACGCCGACCCGTAGCCCGCGACCGGCCGCCCGCCACGCCGCGGCCAGACCGATCACGCCGCCGCCCACGACGAGGGCGTCGGGGGAGCTCGTCACTGCACACGATCCTACGGTCGCCGGGCGCAGCGAGCGCCGAGTGGAGCGATGGCCAGGGGGTCGCGGGGTGACGTGTACGCTTTTGTTGCTGCCGGGCCAACGTCGTCCCGGGCGCCAGCAACGCCACGGACACATAGGACGCGGACCGCAGCCACCCGAGGCGGCGGCCGGACAGCCCGGAAGGAAAATGATGGCCCGATCGGCCCGACCGGGGGGCGGCGTCGCCGCACCCCACGGCCTCTACGATCCGGCATACGACCACGACGCCTGCGGCGTGGGCCTCGTGGCTGACCTCCAGGGTCGGGCCAGTCACGCCCTCGTCGAGACGGCCCTCGACGTCCTCCGCCGGCTCGCCCACCGCGGCGCCTCGGGGGCCGAGGTGGCCACGGGCGACGGGGCGGGGATCCTCCTCCAGGTGCCCCACCGGCTGCTCGCCGCGGCGGCCGAGGAGGCCGGCTTCACCTTGCCGGCGGCCGGTCGCTACGCGGTGGGCGCGGCGTTCCTGCCCCAGGAGGCCGACGACGCGGCCAAGGCCCGGGCCCAGGTAGCGACCATCGCCGAGGAGGAGGGGCTCGCCGTCCTCGGCTGGCGGGAGGTCCCCGTCGACGACCGCTCGCTCGGCCAGAGCGCCCGGCGGACCGAGCCCCGCATCGAGCACCTCTTCGTCGCAGCGAGGGATGCGGCGGCCGTCCCCGACCCGCTCGCCCTCGACCGCCTGGCCTTCGTCGTGCGCAAGCGGGCGGAGCACGCCGTCCACGACCTCTACTTCGCCTCGCTCTCGTCCCGGACCCTCTGCTACAAGGGCATGCTCACCGGTCACCAGCTGAGCGAGTTCTATCCGGACCTCACCGACGAGCGTCTGGAGAGCGGGCTCATGCTCGTCCACTCGCGGTTCTCGACGAACACGTTCCCGAGCTGGCCGCTGGCCCACCCCTACCGCTACCTGGCCCACAACGGCGAGATCAACACGCTGGCCGGCAACCGCAACTGGATGCACGCCCGCGAGGCCCTACTCGCCACGCCCCTCGTCCCGGGTGACCTCGCCCGGACCTACCCGATCTGCACCCCGGGGGCGAGCGACTCGGCCTCGTTCGACGAGGTGCTCGAGCTGCTCCATCTCGGCGGGCGGAGCCTGGCCCACGCCGTCCTCATGATGATCCCCGAGGCGTGGGAGAACCACACCACGATGGACCCGGCCCGCCGGGCCTTCTACCGCTACCACTCCTCGCTCATGGAGCCCTGGGACGGGCCGGCGGCCATCGCTTTCACCGACGGGACGACGGTCGGCGCGGTGCTCGACCGCAACGGACTGCGGCCGGCCCGCTACTGGGTGACGAGCGACGACCTCGTCGTGTTGGCGAGCGAGGTCGGCGTGATCGACGTGGACCCGGCCAAGGTGGTGAAGAAGGGCCGCCTCCAGCCGGGGCGGATGTTCCTCGTCGACACGGCCCTCGGGCGCATCGTCGACGACGACGACATCAAGGCGGAGCTGGCGGCCGAGCACCCCTACGGCGAGTGGTTGGCGGAGGACCAGGTGGCCCTCACCGACCTGCCGCCGCGGGCCATGCTCACCCCCCAGCACGCCAGCGTGGTCACCCACCAGCGGCTGTTCGGCTATACGACCGAGGAGCTGCGGGTGTTCCTGGCCTCGATGGCCACCACCCCCGAGGACCCCATCGGCTCGATGGGCTCCGACAGCGCCCTCGCCGTCCTCTCCGACCGCTCGCGCAACCTCTACGACTACTTCACGCAGCTCTTCGCCCAGGTGACCAACCCGCCACTCGACGCCATCCGCGAAGAGCTCGTCACCTCGCTCGCCGCCACGGTCGGCCCGGAGGGGAACCTCCTCGACGCGGTGGCCGGCTCCTGCCGCCAGATCCTCCTGCCGCAGCCGGTGATCGACCGGGCCGACCTGGCCAAGCTCATGTACGTCAACGAGTTCGGCGAGACCCCGGGGTTCAAGGCCTTCGCCATCGACGGCCTCTTCCCGGTGGCCGGCGCGGGCGACGCCGGCCGGCCGACGGCCGAGGGCGGCCGGGCCCTCGCCGCGGCCATCGAGGACGTTCGGAGCCGGGTCTCGGCGGCCATCGCCGAGGGCGCCAACCTGATCGTCCTCTCGGACCGCAACTCGACGACCGAGTTGGCGCCCATCCCGTCGCTCCTCCTGACCGCGGCGGTCCACCACCACCTCGTGCGGGAGAAGACCCGGACCAAGGTAGGCCTCGTGGTCGAGAGCGGCGACGCCCGCGAGGTGCACCACATGGCCCTCCTCATCAGCTACGGCGCGGCGGCCGTGAACCCCTACCTGGCCCTCGACAGCATCGACGACATGATCGCCAACGGCCGCCTGGAGGGCGTGAGCCCCCTCCAGGCCCACCGCAACTACATCAAGGCCGCCTGCAAGGGGATCTTGAAGGTCATGTCGAAGATGGGCATCTCGACCGTGGCCTCCTACACCGGGGCCCAGGTGTTCGAGGCGATCGGCCTCGACACCGAGGTGATCGACGAGTACTTCACCGGCACGGCCAGCCGCATCGGCGGTGTGGGCCTCGACGTGCTGGCGGCCGAGGTGGCCACCCGCCACCGGCTGGCCCACCTCGACCGGCCGACCGAGCGGGCCCACCGCGAGCTCGAGGTGGGCGGCGAGTACCAGTGGCGGCGCGAGGGGGAGTTCCACCTCTTCAACCCGAAGACCGTGTTCAAGCTGCAGCACGCCACCCGGGCCAAGCGCTTCGACGTCTTCCAGGAGTACACCCGGGCCGTCGACGACCAGGCGAACAAGCTGGCCACGCTGCGGGGGCTCCTGCGGCTGCGGCCGGCCCCCTCGGGCCCGGTCCCGATCGAGGAGGTCGAGCCGGCCTCGGCCATCATGGCCCGCTTCTCGACCGGGGCCATGTCCTACGGCTCGATCTCGGCCGAGGCCCACGAGACGCTGGCCATCGCCATGAACCGCATCGGCGGCCGCTCGAACACCGGCGAGGGCGGCGAGGACCCCGAGCGCTTCGTGCCCGACGCCAACGGCGACCTCCGGCGCAGCGCGGTCAAGCAGGTGGCCTCGGGCCGCTTCGGGGTGACCTCGGAGTACCTGGTGAACGCCGACGACCTGCAGATCAAGATCTCCCAGGGGGCCAAGCCCGGCGAGGGCGGCCAGCTCCCGGGGCGCAAGGTCTGGCCGTGGATCGCCAAGACCCGGTACTCGACGCCGGGCGTCGGCCTCATCTCGCCGCCGCCGCACCACGACATCTACTCCATCGAGGACATCGCCCAGCTCATCCACGACCTGAAGTCCTCCAACCCCGACGCCCGGGTGCACGTGAAGCTCGTGGCCGAGGTCGGGGTGGGCACGGTGGCCGCCGGGGTGGCCAAGGCCCACTCCGACGTGGTGCTCATCTCGGGCCACGACGGTGGCACCGGGGCCGCCCCGCTCACCTCGATCAAGCACGCTGGCATCCCCTGGGAGCTCGGCCTGGCCGAGACCCAGCAGACGCTCGTCGTGAACGGCCTCCGCGACCGGATCGTGGTCCAGGTGGACGGGCAGCTGAAGACGGGGCGCGACGTGGTGGTCGGGGCGCTGCTCGGGGCCGAGGAGTTCGGCTTCGCCTCGGCCCCGCTCGTGGTGTCGGGCTGCATCATGATGCGGGTCTGCCACCTCGACACCTGTCCGGTCGGCATCGCCACCCAGGACCCTGAGCTCCGGAAGCGCTTCTCGGGGACTCCCGAGTTCGTGACCACGTTCTTCGAGTACCTCGCCGAGGAGGTGCGCGAGCACCTCGCCGCTCTCGGGCTCCGGACCATCGACGAGGCCGTCGGGCGGTGCGACCTCCTCGACATGTCCGAGGCCATCGAGCACTGGAAGGCGAGGGGCCTCGACCTCTCCCGGGTCCTCACTGTGCCCGAGTCGGTCTACGACACCGACCGGCACGCCACGAAGCTCCAGGACCACGGGCTCGACAAGGCGCTCGACCACCAGTTCCTGGCGGACTGCCGCCCGGCCATCGAGGACGGCGTCAAGGTCGAAAAGGAGCTCACGATCACCAACGTCGACCGGACCGTCGGCACGCTCCTCGGCTCGGCCATCACCAAGCGCCACGGCGCGGCCGGGCTGCCCGAGGGCACGATCACCCTCACGTTCCACGGCTCGGCCGGGCAGAGCTTCGGGGCGTTCGTCCCGAAGGGCGTGACGATGCGCCTGTTCGGCGACGCGAACGACTACTTCGGGAAGGGCCTCTCGGGCGGCCGACTCGTGGTCATGCCCCCCGAGACCTCCACGTTCGTGGCCGAGGACCAGATCCTCGTGGGCAACGTGGTCCTCTACGGCGCCACCGCCGGCGAGGCCTTCTGCCGGGGGCAGGCCGGCGAGCGGTTCTGCGTGCGCAACTCGGGGGCGACCGCGGTCATCGAGGGGGTGGGTGACCACGGCTGCGAGTACATGACCGGCGGCCGGGTGGTGGTCCTCGGGCCGACCGGGCGCAACTTCGGCGCCGGCATGTCGGGGGGCATCGCCTACGTCTATGACCCCGACCGGACCTTCGCACTCCGCCTCAACACCGACATGGTCGAGGCGGAGCCGCTCGGGGCCGAGGACCGCGAGTGGCTGGCCGACGTGGTGGCCCGGCACGGGGAGGCCACGGGCTCGGCGGTGGCGGCCCGGCTCCTCGGGAGCTGGGACCGGACGGTCGAGGACATGGTGAAGGTCATGCCCAAGGACTACCGCCGGGTCCTCGAGGCCACCGAGCGGGCCCTCGCCGCTGGCACCTCGGTCGAGGAAGCGGTGATGGCGGCGTCCCATGGGTGAGACGACCGGCTTCTTGAAGTACGGGCGCGAGCTGCCGCGGAGGCGCCCCGTCCCGGTGCGCCTCCGCGACTGGCGCGAGGTCTACGAGCCCTTCCCGGACGAGTCGGCCCGCCAGCAGGGGGCCCGCTGCATGGACTGCGGCATCCCCTTCTGCCACGAGGGCTGCCCGCTCGGCAACCTCATCCCGGAGTGGAACGACCTCGTCTGCCGGGACGACTGGTCCGACGCCATCGAGCGCCTCCAGGCCACCAACAACTTCCCGGAGTTCACCGGCCGCCTCTGCCCGGCCCCCTGCGAGGCGGCCTGCGTGCTCGGGATCAACTCGGACCCGGTCACGATCGAGCGGATCGAGTACGAGATCGTCGAACGCGCCTTTCGGGAGGGTTGGGTGCACCCGCTGCCGGCCCCGGAGCGCACGGGCAAGCGGGTGGCCGTCGTGGGCTCGGGCCCGGCCGGCCTCGCCGCGGCCCAGCAGCTCGCCCGGGCCGGGCACGGCATCGTGGTCTTCGAGCGGGCCGAGAAGCCGGGCGGGCTCCTGCGTTACGGCATCCCCGAGTTCAAGATGGAAAAGGCCATCCTCGACCGCCGGCTGGCCCAGCTGAAGGCCGAGGGCGTGACCTTCCGCTGCTCGACCTCGGTCGGGCTCGGCGGCGAGCCGACCGCGCCGCTCGAGCCGGGCGAGGTGCCGGGGCCGGCGCAGGCCTCGGCCCCCGACGTCACGGTGGTCCCGGCCGCCCAGCTGCTCGAGGAGTTCGACGCGCTGGTGCTCGCCGGCGGGGCCACCCTGCCCCGGGACCTCGACGTCCCCGGTCGCGCCCTCCCGGGGATCCACTTCGCCCTCGAGTACCTGAAGCCGGCCAACCTGGTCCAAGAGGGCGGTCTCCCGGCCACCACGATCGACGCCCGCGGCAAGGACGTCGTCATCATCGGCGGGGGCGACACCGGGGCGGACTGTCTCGGCACCGTGCACCGGCAGGGCGCGGCGTCCGTCCACCAGCTCGAGATCCTGCCCGAGCCCCCGAGCGACCGGGCGGCCGAGCACCCCTGGCCGGTGTGGCCGATCATCCTGCGGACGTCGTCGGCCCACGAGGAGGGCGGGCGGCGGCTCTTCTCGGTCACGACCACCGAGTTCATCGACGACGGGAGCGGCGGGGTGGCCGGCCTGCGGGGCCACCAGGTGGAGACGAGGACCGAGAACGGGCGCCCCGTCTTCGAGCCCGTGCCGGGCAGCGAGTTCGAGCTGGCCTGCCAGCTCGTGCTCTTGGCGATGGGGTTCGTCGGACCCGAGCGCCGGGGGGTGGTGGGGGAGCTGGGCCTCGAGCTCGACCCCCGCGGCTCGGTGGCCTGCGACGCCGGGTGGGCCACGAACGTGCCGGGCGTCTTCGTGTGCGGCGACATGACCCGGGGCCAGAGCCTCATCGTCTGGGCCATCGCCGAGGGTCGCTCGGCCGCCGCCGCGGTCGACCGCTACCTCATGGGGACGAGCGCCCTGCCCGCCCCGATCCTCCCCGGTCAGCTGGCGCTGCGCTGACGTCGCCCGCCCTCAGCGGTAGGGGCGGTTGGAGGGTGCCCGGCGCTCCAGGACGTCGTGCATCCGGAGGGCGACGGCCGGCTCGCTGTCGGCGTGCGTGAGGATGTAGAAGGTGTCGGTCTGCACGGCCTCGCACACCGCGTCGGCCACCTGCTCGGGCTCGATGCCGCCGGCCACGAGGCGGGTCACAGCCCCTTCCACCTCGGCCCCGGCCCGGCCCGACTCGGCGGCCGGGGCCCAGTCGGGCCGGTTGCGACCGGACTCGGCGATGTTGGTCCGGACGAAGCCCGGGCACAGTACCGAGACCCCGACGGGCGAGCCCGCGGTGGCCAGCTCCTTGTGGAGGGTCTCGGAGATCGTCACCACCGCGTGCTTGCTGGCGTTGTAGGGGCCCATGAAGGCGGGGGAGATGAGACCGGCGATCGACGCCGTGTTGACCACATGACCCTCCCCTTGCTCCACGAGGAGCGGCACGAACGTGTGGATGCCGTGGACCACCCCGAAGAGGTTGACGCCGATGGTCCAGTGCCAGTCGGCGAGCGGGACCATCCACATCGGGCCACCGCCCCCGCCGACCCCGGCGTTGTTGTGCACGAGGTGCACCGCCCCGAACCGGGCGAGGGCGTGGTCCCGCAACTCCTCGACCGAGGACGGCTCGGTGACGTCGGTGATCTTGGCCGTCACCGCCGCCCCGGCGTCGGCCAGCTCGCGCTCGGTCGCCTGGAGCGGGGCCTCCTCGATGTCGGCCAGGACGAGCTGCATGCCCTCCCGGGCCAGCCGGTGGGCCACCGCCCGCCCGATGCCGCTCGCGCCGCCGGTGACCACCGCGACCTTCCCGGCCAGTTGCTCCATGACCAACTCCTTCGATGCGTCGACCGACCGTCCGGAGGCGGCTCCCCCGGGACGTCGGCACCCATCAACCTATGATCAGCAAATGAGCGACGCGCGCCAACTCGGCTTCATCGGACTCGGCCACATCGGAGGGGCGGTCTGCGCCAACCTCCTGGCCGACGGTCACCAGCTCACCGTCTACGACGTCGACCCGGCCCACTTGAAGGCCCAGGTCGAAGCGGGTGCCAACGCCGCGGACGGTCCCGCCGCGGTGGCCAAGGCGTCCGACATCACGTTCCTCTCGCTGCCCACGCCCGCGGCCATGGCCCAGGTGTCGGCGACCTGGGCCGAAGGGGCCGGACCGGGGAAGATCCTCGTCGACCTCACGACCAACGCCCCGGCCACCGTGCGGGCCGTCGGCGAGCACCTGGCGGCGGTCGGGGCGAAGCTCGTCGAGGCACCGCTCACCGGCGGGGCCCCCGGCGCCAAGGCCCGCATGCTGTTCTTCATCATGGGCGGCGACAAGGACGCGGTCGAAGCGGTCGTCCCCCTGCTCGACACGATCGGTCGGGGCAGCCGGCACCTCGGGCCCCTCGGCTGCGGCAACGTGGGCAAGCTCGTGAACTCGCTCATGGCCTTCACCACCCAGGTGGTGGCGCTCGAGGGCCTCGCCCTCGCCGCGCGCCACGACATCGAGCCCCGCACGGTGGTCGAGCTCCTGCGGGCCACCGGCGGCTCCACCTCGTACTGGGACCGCCGGGTCGAAGAGATCGCCACCCGGGGCAAGCCCATGGAGTTCTCGATGGAGCTGGCGGCCAAGGACGCCGGCCTCATGCTCGAGGTGGGCCGGGAGGTCGGCGTGCCCCTGCCCGTGGCCTCGGCCGTCCACGAGATGCTCGTGTACGCCAAGGCCCAGGGCCTCGGGGACCGGGACATCAGCGACTTTGTCGAGGCCGCCGAGCGGGCCACCGGCCTCCGTTTGGAGCTTCGTCCCGAAGACGGCGCCTGATCCGCGGCGTCCGCGGCGCGGTCCCGGTCGGAGCCGCTGCTCCCACCTTGTTGATCACCGCGAAGCTCATCGACCCGCGCAATCGGACGCTTCGGATCTCAGCGGGGGTGACTGTGGCGAGCCGGTCCCAGTTCGGCTTGCCGGCGTAGAGAAGAACCCTGACGCGGTAGTGGGTGAAATTGGTGAGGCCGAGGTCGTTGTGCCGGCGGCTCGACGAGCTTGCGTCCGGCTGAGCTCACCATTCCGAGCTTGATCTCAAGCTGTCCAGGACTCCCCAGGCGAGCCCCGCCTCCCTGCTGAGTTCCGAAGAGCCTCTAGAGCGGTGTGCGAACATAGCGAATGTGCCCGACGAAATCCTCGCCACCGTCATCGCCACGGATTCCCAACCAGGGACCGAGCCCCTGTTGTGGGAAGATGTTGAACGACGCTTCGACGCCGAACGATGGTATTGGCTCGCTACGACGGGCGATCACGGCCAACCCAATGTCCGTCCAGTTCTCGCCGTTTGGTGGAACGGTCGAATCTTCTCAACCACAAGCCCGAACGCGCGCAAAGGTCGAAACTTGGAGCACCGGGCCGCGTGCTCGCTTGTGGCGCGAGCCCCAGCCATCGACATCGTCGTCGAAGGTCATCGATTGTGGATTGATGACCGTGAGCAGCTAGAAGGAATTGCCACTGCCTACCGCACCAAGTATGGATGGCCGGTGGCTATTACCGACCAGAACATGTTCGACGCCCCTTATGGAGCTCCGACGGCTGGGAACCCCCCGTATCGCGTTTATGAAATCAAAGCCGACATTGTGTATGCCTTCGGAACAAGCGACGACCTGGGCGTGCACTCCACTCGTTTCTCGTTCGGCCCATAGACGACGCACTTGGTCGCACTCGCTAGGGCGTGTCTCAGGGTGAGGGTGATTCCGAAGTGCCGGGCGAGGTAGCCATCGCGCGCACGGACGTGGGCAGATCATTCGACCCCGCTGAAATCCGAAGAGCCGTAAACGATGCTCGCCGTGTCGAGTGCCTCTCCGCCCAGGCGGGCGCCGGACTCGAGGCCCGTCGGAGCGATGGTGCTACGTGATCCGCTGGAGCGACTTCTCCTCGAGGTCGAGCTCCCAAGCGTCGGGCATCTGCAGATTCGACCAGAACGACATCGGGTCTTCGAGCCCGAGCTCGTGGTCGAGCCAGGTGGTGAGCAGCATGCCGTGGCTCACCACGACGAGGCGCGCCCCGGGAGTGACGTCGGCCTGCAGCGGGGCGAGCCGGGCGATCACGTCGTCACGACGCTCCCATCCCCCGACGACCTCGCCTCTCAGATAGCTGGCGGCGGCCTGCGCGAGGTCGTCGGGCGTGGCATACCACGCCCTCTTCACCTCGCTGAGCTGCTCCCGGACGCGGGTGGGGGCTGAAGGAAAGGCGAGCGCCGCGGTTTCACAGGTCTTGCGCTCCGGGCTCGTCCACACGGTGGTGGTCGCGGATCCATCGGCGAGCCGTCGGCCGAGCACGGTTGCGTCGTCCCGGCCCTGCTCGGTCAACGGCCACTGCGACGGTGGCGTTCCGTCAGCGACGAGCGGCTCGGCGTGCCGCACGAGGACCACGCGCCTCACCGGGTGATCCTCGCAGAGACAGCCGGCGTCCGTGATGGCCTCGAGGTCGCGGGGTGCCGCGACCCGACTCGCTACTCCGAGCCGAGGACCGCCGCCGCCGTGTTGAGGGCGCTCACGCCGGCCGGCACGCCGGCGTAGACGCCGACCTGCATCAGGACCTCGACGAGCTCCTCCTTGGTGAGCCCGACGTTGAGGGCGCCGGCGAGGTGGCCACGGAGCTCGTCGTGGCGGCCGAGGGCGGCCAGCATGGCCACGGTGATGAGGGAACGGTCCCGTATGGCCAGGTTGGGGCGTGACCAGAACATGCCGAAGCAGGACTCCCGCACGAGGCCGAAGTACTCGGGCGCCACCGCCGACCCGCCGGCGGGGGAGGTGTCGGCGTCGGCCACCCGGTCCCCCCAGAGCTTTCGTTGCACCTCGCGCCCGAGGGCCTCGTAGTCGGTGTCCTTGGGCATGCTCAGCGGCCTCCGTTCTCCGCCGGTGCGGGGACCGGCACGTGGTAGAGCTTCTGGTAGTTGTCCCAGAGCACCTTCTTCTTCGTCGTGTCGTCGAAGGGCATCGACATGAAGCAGTCGGTGGCGCCCGGGAACTTCGAGTCGGCGTGGGGGTAGTCGGTCGAGTAGACGACGTTGTCGTCGCCGTACTCCTCGAAGTAGTACTTTGCCGGTTCCTCGTCCGCCTCGACCGAGAGGTAGCAGTTGCGGAGCATGTACTCCGAGGGCTTCATCAGCACGTCGGGGGCCTCGTACTTGCCCGTCCATTCCCAGTGCTCGTCGAGTCGGTACATCATGAACGGAGCCCACGAGCAGTTGCCCTCGAGGAGCCCGAGACGCAGCTCGGGGAAGCGCTCGAGGATGCCGCCCGAGGTGAAGCAGGTCACCACGAACATGATGCCGAGCGGCTGGTTGAAGGGGTGCCAGAGCATGAGCTTGTCGAGGTGCTCGCTGAAGGCGAAGTCGGGCTTCAGGTACGTGGTGCCGCCGCCGTGGAAGCAGATCGGCACGTCGAGGCGCTCCGCCTCCCGCCACAGCGGGTCGTAGTGGCGGTCGTGCCAGGGGCGAGAGTCGACCAGACCGGGCACGAGGAAGGCGGCCTTGAAGCCGCGCTCGACCGACCGGGCGAGCTCGTCGACCGCGCCGTCCACGTCGTGGGGGGCCACCATCGCCGCCCCGAAGACCCGGTCGGGTGACTCGCACCCGGCCACGAAGTCGGCCATCCAGTCGTTGTAGGCCCGGGCGATGGCGCTCGCCAGCTCGGGCTCGAGACCGTCGGGGCCGATGTGGTGCGAGCTCTGCAGGGAGAGGACGAAGAGCCCGCGGGAGGGGAAGAGCACCGTCGAGTCGAGGTGCTCCATGTCCATGGCCATCACCTGGGACTTGGGGTCCCAATCGCGCTCTTCGGCGTGCTGGTAGACGGGGTCCTGGTCGGCCTTCCAGGGCCGGCCGCTCGCCCGGGGCCGCACGTGGCCGAGCCGCAGGACGACGGCGTTCTTCACCTTGACCCGCATGTCGCGCTCGATCTCGGTCATCCCGACCGGGGCGGCGTGCTCCCAGGCCGGGTCCATGTAGCGCTGCCAGAGGTCGGCAGGCTCCATCACGTGCATGTCGCTGTCGGCGACGAGCCACCCGTTGACGGCCATGGTCCACCTCCCCGGCCGGCGGAGGAGCCGGCACTGGGCGCATGCTACCCGGGCCCCGTCGCGGGCCTCGGGGCGACGCGGCGCGCCACTACCGTGGGCTCTTCATGGAGCTGCCCGTCGGCCTCGCCACCCCCGTCCTCTGCTGTGACCTCGACCGGCTGGAGGACAACCTGCGGGAGATGGCCTCGGCCACCGCGGCGGTCGGACTCTCGCTCCGGCCCCACGCCAAGACCCACAAGTGCGTGGAGATCGCCGAGCGCCAGCTGGCCCTCGGGGCCGTCGGGCTGACCGTGGCCACGGTCGGCGAAGCCGAGGTGTTCGCGGCGGCCGGGGTCGAGGACCTCTTCGTGGCCTACCCGGTGTGGGCCGACGAAGACCGCCGCCTGCGGCTCCGGCGGCTGGCCGAACGGACCCGGCTCTCCGTCGGCGTGGACTCGGTCGGCGGGGCCGAAGCGCTCGGGCGGGTCGGCGTCCCCCTCTCGGTCCTCGTCGAGGTGGACAGCGGGCTCCACCGGAGCGGCGTCCCGCCCACCGGGACACGGGCGGTCGCCCGGGCGGCCATCGATGCCGGGCTCGACGTGGTCGGCGTGTTCACCTTCCCGGGCCATGCCTACGCCCCGGGCGCGGCGCCGCAGGCGGCGACCGACGAGGGCCGGGCCCTCGGGGAGGCGGCGTCGCTGCTTGCCGAGGACGGCCTCGACGTCGCCGTGCGCAGCGGCGGGTCGACACCGAGTGCCCACCTCGCCGACCCGACGGTCGTGACCGAGGTCCGCCCCGGCGTCTACGCCTTCAACGACGCCCAGCAACTCGAGCTCGGCGTCGTGGGCCCGGAGGACATCGCGCTGGTCGCGGTGGCGACGGTGGTGAGCCGCCCGTCACCGGACCGCTTCATCGTCGACGCCGGCTCGAAGATCCTGGGTGCCGATCGAGCTCCGTGGGCGAGAGGCTTCGGCTGGCTGCCGGCGGTCCCGCACGCCACGGTGGTGGCGCTCGCCGAGCACCACGGCGTCGTCGAGGTCCCGGCGGCCTCGCCGCTCCGCCGACCGCTCGTCGGCGAGCAGTTGGCCGTCGTGCCGAACCATGTCTGCAACGCGGTCAACCTCGTCGACGAGCTCGTCATCACGAGCCGCGGCGAAGTGCTCGACCGCTGGCGGGTCGCCGCCCGCGGTGCGAACACCTGAAGCGCCTCAGGCCGGCCGGGTAGCGCCGACGAAGCTCGGCCAGTTGGCCGCCTCCACCCGGACGAGGGCGCCGCTGTGCGGGGCGTCGATCATCTCGCCGGCGCCGACGTACAGCCCGACGTGGTCGACCGCGTCGATCGAATCGCCGAAGAAGAGGAGGTCGCCGGGCTGGACGACCTCGCCGCCGGGCACGGCCGGACCGGCGTCGAACTGGTCCTGGGCCACCCGCGGGAGGCGCACTCCGGCCGAGCCGTAGGCGGCTTGCACGAGGCCCGAGCAGTCGAAGCCGCCCTGGCCCGTGCCGCCCCACTCGTAGGGGACGCCCAGCTGCTCGGACGCGAAGGCGAGCGCCGAGGCCGGCACGGCCTCGAGGTCGGGCGCCGTCTCGAGGGCCTCCGCGAGGACGAGCACCTCGTCCACGTAGGTCGTCGAGTGGTTGTAGTCGTCGACCGCGCCGACGAGGTCCGACGGCGTCCCGCCCCCGTCGGCGCAGAGCAGTTTGGCCGCGGTGTAGACGGCGTCGACCGGGTCGTAGGGGGAGGGCGGCACGACCCCGCCCGGGCCGACCGTGGCGTAGGCGGCGAAGGTCGCCGGGAGGAACTGCATCGGCCCTTCCGCCCCCGCCGGGTTGGTGCCCGAGCTCACCCCGGGGGCGGTCGAACGCCCGCTGTCGCTCTCGACGCGGCCGATCGCCCCGAGCACCGCCCAGGGCAGGCCTTGGCAGGTGCCGGCGGCGGCCTGGTCGAGCGTCTCCCAGTCGGCGGGCACGGCGGGACCACCCCCGTCCGCCGGTGCCCCGTTGCTACGGGCGCCGGTCGGCTCGGAGACGGCGGATCCCCCGAGGAGGGCGACGCAGCCACCGAGGCCGAGGGCCAGGGCGAGGAGCGCGGCGAGCGCGGCAAGGGCGGTCCGGGCCACGGAGCGAAACGGTCGGCCGCTCGGCGGCGTTTGGGAAGGGACGGTCGTCTCCGTCACCTCCAGCCCGCCCCCCCGGGAGCGCTGGCCGGGCGGGCAGTACGCTGGTCCGGCGCTCGGTGTGGGCGCCACCGACGGGAGGACGAGATGCGCAGCACCATGCAGGACGCCCCCCTCTTGATCAGCGGGATCCTGCGCCACGGCCAACAGGTCCACGGCGAGAGCCTGGTCGTGACGGTCGAGGCCGACGGCTACCGGACGGCCACGTTCACCGAGGTGGCGGCCCGGTCCGAGCAGCTGGCCAAGGCCCTCGAGCATCTCGGCGTCGGCCGGGGGGACCGGGTGGCCACGTTCGCCTGGAACAACCAGGGCCACCTCGAGGCCTACCTGGCCATCCCCTCCATGGGGGCGGTGCTCCACACGCTGAACGTCCGCCTCTACCCCGAGCAGCTGGCCTACGTCATCAACCACGCCGAGGACAAGGTGATCATCGTCGACGCCTCGCTCGTCCCCCTCCTCGCCCGGGTGGTCGACGAGCTGAAGTCGGTCGAGACCGTGATCGTGGCCGGAGAGGGCGATACCGCCGCCCTCGGCGAGACCCTCGACTACGAGCGGCTGCTGGCCGCCGAGGAGCCGGGCATCGAGTGGCCGGCCTTCGACGAACACGAGGCCGCGGCCATGTGTTACACGAGCGGCACCACGGGCAACCCGAAGGGCGTCGTCTACAGCCACCGCTCGACCTACCTGCACACGATGGCCGAGATGTCCGCCGCCTCGGTCGGGGTCACCGAGCGGGACCGGATCCTCGTCATCGTGCCGATGTTCCACGCCAACGCCTGGGGCACCCCCTACGCCGCGTTCATGGCCGGCACCGACCTCGTCATGCCCCAGCAGTTCCTCCAGGGCGAGCACATCTTGCGGATCGTGGCCGAGCAGCAGCCCACCGTGGCCTGCGGGGTGCCGACGATCTGGAACGACGTGCTCCGGGCGGCCAACGAGTCGGGGGGCGACCTGGCCTCGCTCCGCCAGGTCACCGCCGGTGGCTCGGCTGTGCCCCGCACGCTCATCGAGACGTTCCGCGACCGCTTCGGCGTGACCATCGTCCAGGGCTGGGGCATGACCGAGACCAGCCCGCTCGCCGCCTTCGGCCTGCCGCCGAAGCAGGCCACCGCCGACGAGGAGATGGACTACCGGGTGAAGGCCGGCCGGGTCGTGCCCGGCGTCGAGGTGCGGGTGACCGGGCCGGGCGGCGAGATCCTGCCCAACGACGGTGAGTCGACCGGCGAGTTCGAGATCCGGGGCCCCTGGGTCACCGCCGCCTACTACAAGGACGAGGACCCCGACCGTTTCCACCACGGATGGCTGTGCACCGGTGACGTCGGGAGCCTCGACGAGCGGGGCTTCATGACGATCACCGACCGCACGAAGGACGTCATCAAGTCGGGCGGCGAGTGGATCTCCTCGGTCGAGCTCGAGAACGAGGTCATGGCCCACCCCGACGTGTTCGAGGCGGCGGTGGTGGCCGTCCCCGACCCGCGCTGGCAGGAGCGGCCCCTCGTGGCCGTGGTGCCGAAGCCCGGCGCGGCGCCGTCCGCCGAGGAGCTGGTCGAGTACCTGGAGGGCCGGGTGGCCCGCTGGTGGCTGCCCGAGCGCTGGACGTTCGTGGACGCCATCCCGAAGACCTCGGTCGGCAAGTTCGACAAGAAGGTGCTGCGGGCCGACCACGCCCAGGGCAAGCTCGACGTGGTCGAGGTCGAGCTCCCCTCGTCCTCCTCCTGAGCGCTTCTTTGGGCGGGGCCGACGACGAGCTGGCCGAGGTGGCCGAGGAGCTCGACCGGGTGGCCGAGCGCCTCGCCGACCTCGCCCTCGACCGGCTGCGGCTGGCCGCCGACCCCGACGAGGCCGGCGGGCCCGCGGCGGCGGCCGAGGAGCGCCGGATCACCCGGGCGAGGCGGGCGGTCGAGAAGGCCGCCGCCCTGCTCGCCCCGCGGAAGGGGGCCGACGACGACCGGTGAGGCCGGTCAGTCCCCGGTGCAGCGGTTGAGGGCGTCGATGAGGAGGCGCAGCCGGCCGTAGTGCTGGCGGTCGAAGCGGAAGGCCACCCGGGGGAGCTCGAGGAAGTCGCCGCTCGAGCGCTCCGGCGGGAAGGGGCTGGCGTTGCGGATGGTGCCGGACCGCACGATGTCGGCGAACTCCCGGTTGAGCTCGGCCAGCTCGGCCCGGCTCGGGGCCCGCTGGAGGCGCAGGACGAGCAGGTGGCCCACCCAGCGGCAGGAGTGGTAGTTGGCGTAGAAGCCGAGGATCTCGGCCGCCGCCTCGTCCACCGTGTTCACCACCCGGTAGAGGTGGACGTCCTCGGGTGAGATGTACCCGGTGGCCACGGCCTCCTCGTCGACGAAGTGCTGCCAGCCCTCCCAGTAGGTGCCGCCGTCGGTCTCGACGAGGACGACCGGGGCCGGCTCGGCCTTCCCCGTCTGGATGAGGGTGAGGAGCTCGAAGCACTCGTCGAGGGTCCCGTAGCCGCCGGGCAGCACCGCGTAGGCGTGGGACTCCTTGATCAACATGAGCTTCCTCGTGAAGAAGTAGCGCATCTCCACGAGCTTCGGGTCCTGGGCGATGAACGGGTTGGCCCCCTGCTCGTGGGGGAGGCGGATGTTGACGCCGAACGACCGGTCCCGCCCGGCCCCCTCGGTGCCGGCGGCCATGATCCCCGGACCGGCGCCGGTGACGACCATCCAGCCGGCCTCGGCGAGGTGGGCGGCCAGGTCGCGGGCGAGGACGTACACCGGGTCCTCCGGCCGGGTGCGGGCCGAACCGAACATCGTGAGCTTGCGGGCCGCCCGGTAGGGGCGGAACACCCGGAAGGCCTCGGTCATCTCGGCCAGCGCGGCGTCGGCGATCTTGAGGTCGCCGACCGTCATGCCCTCGCGGGCGAGGTCCCAGAGCGTGGCGAGCATCGAGCGCATGAGGTCGGCCTGGGTGTGCGACAGGCTGCGGCCGGAGCTCAGCGCGGCGAAGGCCTCCTCGAGGACCGCGGGGTCCGGACGGGGCGCCGCCTCGACGACGTTGACCACTGGGGGCACCGAGCCGGCCCCGCCGGCTTCGGGGTGCTCGGGGTCCGCGGTCACGCCTCGGCGAGGGCGGCGGCCGGTCCCACCCGGTCGTAGAGGGTGGTGCGCTGCACGAGCGGGCGGCCGAGCGGGGCGACGAGGGCCGCCAGCTCGTCCCGGTCCATCCGCTGGCCGTGGCTGGCTCCGGCGGCCCGCGAGATGTTCTCGTCCATGAGTGTCCCGCCGAGGTCGTTGGCCCCGGCCAGGAGGACCTGCCTCGCCCCTTCGACCCCCATCTTCACCCAGCTCACCTGGATGTTGTCGATGAGGCCGCGATAAGCGATGCGGCCCACCGCGTGCATGAGGAGGGCCTCGCGGAAGGTCGGCCCCCGGCGGGCCCGGCGGGACAGGTAGATGGGCGTGGCCATGTGGACGAAGGGGAGCGGCACGAACTCGGTGAAACCACCCGTCTCGCGCTGCAGGTCGCGGGTGGCCACGATGTGGCGGGCCCAGGACACCGGCTGCTCCACCGCGCCGAACATGATCGTCACGTTGGAGCGCAGACCGAGGCCGTGGGCCGTCCGGTGGGCGTCCAGCCACTGGCCGGTGTCGATCTTGTCCGGACAGAGGACGGCACGGACGTCGTCGTCGAGGATCTCGGCCGCCGTGCCGGGCAGCGTCTTCAGTCCGGCCGCCTGGAGGCGGGCGAGGTAGTCAGCCAGCGGGACGGCCAGCCGACGGGCCCCCTCGGTCACCTCGAGGGCGGTGAAGGCGTGGATGTGGATGTCGGGCGACCCGGCCCGCACCGCGGCCACGACGTCGACGTAGTAGTCGCCGTCGAAACTCGGGTGAATGCCGCCCTGCAGGCAGACCTCCGTGGCCCCGAGGTCGGCCGCTTCGGCCACCCGTCGGGTGATCTCCTCGAGGTCGAGGAGGTACGGGGCGCCGCGCAGGTTGAGGGAGAGCGGTCCCTTGGAGAAGGCGCAGAAGCGACACTTGAACGTGCAGACGTTCGTGTAGTTGATGTTGCGGTTCATGACGTACGTCACGTCGTCGCCCACCGTGGCTCGTCGCAGCTCGTCGGCCGCCTCCGCCACCATGGCCACCTCGGGGCCGCGGGCCGAGAAGAGCGTCACGATCTCCTCGGACCCCACCTCCTGGCCGAGCCGGACACCCGCCAGCACCTCGGCCACCGCACCACCGCCGGGTCGGGGGCCGAGGCCGGCGAGCAGGTCGTCGGGGGCGTCGAGGCCGCCCGAGCACCAGGCGCCCTCCCGGGCGAGGCCCTCGGCGTCGCTCAAGTCCAGGACGGGGAACCGCAGCGCCGGGTCGAGCCAGCGCTCGGGCTCGGCGGCGAACGAAGGGTAGATCGTGAGGCGCGGGGCGAGGGTGTGGCCGGACGCCTCGGTGGCCGCCCGCAGCACGTCGAGCGCCGGCCAGGCCCGCTCGGGGTTCACGTGGTCGACGGTGATCGGGGAGACCCCGCCCCAGTCGTCGATCCCCGCCGACAGGAGCGGGGCGAGGTCGTCGGCCAGGTTGGGCGGCGCCTGCACATGGACCTCGGGCGGCAGCACCAGGCGGGCCACGGCGATCGACCAGAGATGCTCGTCGGTCGGGCAGGCGGCGTGCTCGGCCATCGCCGTGCCCGGCTTCGGCAGGAAGTTCTGGACGATGACCTCCTGGACGTGGCCGTGGCGGCGGTGGGCGTCGGCGATGGCCAGGAGCGAGGCCAGCCGGTCGGCCCGGCGCTCACCGATGCCGACGAGGATCCCGGTCGTGAACGGGATGGCGAGGCGGCCGGCCGCCTCCAGGGTGGCGAGCCGGCGGGCGGGCGTCTTGTCCGGGGCCCGGCGGTGGGCGGCCAGGCCCTCGGTCAGGGTCTCGAGCATCATCCCCTGGCTGGCCGAGACCGGCCGGAGGGCCGCCAGCTCCGCCTCGTGGAGGGCGCCGGCGTTCATGTGGGGGAGGAGGCCGGTCTCCTCGAGCACCGCCGCGCCCATGGCCGCCAGATAGTCGACGGTGGTGGCGTAGCCGTGGTCGGCCAGCCAACGGGCGGCCCGGTCGTAGCGGAGCTCGGGTCGCTCGCCGAGCGTGAAGAGTGCCTCGCGACAGCCCGCCGCGGCCCCGCGGCGGGCGAGCTCGAGCACCTGCTCCGGCTCGAGATAGGGCGAGGCCAGCCGGGCCGGGGCCTTGGCGAAGGTGCAGTAGCCGCAGCGGTCCCGGCACAGCATCGTGAGGGGCACGAAGACCTTGGGCGAGAACGTGACCCGGTTGCCGTGGGCCCGGTCGCGCACCTTCCTCGCCGCGGCGAGGAGCTCGGGCAGCTCGGCGCGGAGGAGCTCCTCGGCGACGGCGCCGCCGGCTTGCCCGCTCACAGCTCGGGCACCCGCCAGGCATCCCCCGAACGCTCGAGGAGGAGGTCGGCGATGTGGGGTCCCCAGGTGCCGGCCCGGTAGAAGTGGAGCCCCGCGCCGGGCTCCGACCAAGCCTCGAGGTAGGGGTCGACGATGCGCCAGGCCTGCTCCACCTCGTCGCTCCGTATGAAGAGGGTGGCGTCGCCGACCATGGCGTCGTGGAGGAGCCGCGGGTAGCCGTCGGACTCCTTGGCGTCGGCGAAGGCCTGGTCGTAGAGGAAGTTCATCGCCACCGACTGCACCTTAAACGCCTCGCCCGGCACCTTCGCCCCGAAGTGCAGGCTGATCCCCTCGTCGGGCTGGATGCGCAAGACCAAGATGTTGGGCCGGAGCTGGCGGGAGAGCTCACCCTGGAAGGCGAGGAACGGGACCCGGTGGAACTGCAGGGCCACCTCGGTCACCCGGGCCGGCAGCCGCTTGCCGGTGCGCACGTAGATGGGCACCCCGGCCCAGCGCCAGTTCTCCACCCGGAGCCGGAGGGCCACGTAGGTCTCGGTCACCGAGTCGGGCGCCACGGCCTCCTCGTCCCGATAGCCCACCACGGGCTGCCCGTCGATGACACCGGCGGTGTACTGCCCCCGCACGGACTTGTCGACCGCCTCGTCGGGCGTCGGAATGTCGATGGCCTTCAACAGCTTGACCTTCTCGTCCCGCAGGTGCGGGGCGTCCACCCCCGTCGGCGGCTCCATGAGGGTGAGGGCCAGCACCTGCATCACGTGGTTCTGCACGATGTCGCGGAGCGCGCCGGCCGTCTCGTAGAAACCGCCCCGATGCTCGACCCCGAGGCTCTCGGCCACCGTGATCTGGACCTGCTCGACGTAGCGGCGGTTCCAGATCGGCTCGAAGACGGCGTTGGCGAAGCGGAGCGCGAGGACGTTCTGCACCGTCTCCTTGCCCATGTAGTGGTCGATGCGGAAGATCTGGTGCTCGTCGAAGGCCGCGTGCACGGTGGCGTCGAGCTCGAGGGCGCTCTCGAGGTCCCGGCCGTAGGGCTTCTCCACCACGAGCCGGCAGAACTCGCCGCCATGACCCGGCACGTTCACGCCCTCCTTGGCGAGGGCCTGGGCCACCTCGCCGAACAGCGAGGGGACCGTGGCGAGGTAGTAGACCCGGTTGCCGCTCGTGCCGTAGGACTGGTCGCACTCGGCCAGCACGCCCTTCAGCCGGTCGAAGGTCTCGGTCGCCGCGTAGTCGCCGCTGATGTAACGGAAACGCTTGACGATCTCGCGCCAGGCCGGGCCGGCGTCGGGGGAGTCCCGGAGGGCCACGGCCTGGAACTCCTCGTCGGTCCACTCGGTCCGGGCCACCCCGACCACGGTGAAGTGGTCGTTCAGCCGGCCGCGGTCGGCCAGGTTGGCCAGGGCCGGCAGGATCTTCCTCGAGGTGAGGTCGCCCGAGGCCCCGAAGATGACGAGCACGAGCGGGGGCGTCTGCATCGGCGGCCGGGTGACCTGGCCGGGGTCCGCGGTCGTCACCGATGGTCACCGGCGAGGGCGGCCGCCTTGTCCGAGAGGGACTGGAGCAGCTCGTCGAAGGACTTGGCGAAGCCGTGGACGCCCTCGTCCTCCAAGGTGGCCGACACGTCGGCCAGGTCGATCCCGGCCTCGGCCAGGTCGGCCAGCACCTGGGAGGCCGCCGCCGGGTCGGCGTCGACGGTGCGGGCCACCGTGCCGTGGTCGTTGAACGCGTCGATCGTCCCTTCCGGCAGCGTGTTCACCGTGTCGGGCCCGATGAGGTTGTCGACGTAGAGGAGGTCCGGGTAGGCCGGGTTCTTGGTCGACGTCGAGGCCCAGAGCGGCCGCTGCACCCGGGCCCCGTGGGCCTCGAGCACCGCCCAGCGGGGTCCGGCGAACGTCGCCCCGAACCGCTGGTAGGCCAGCTGGGCCTGGGCCACGGCCGCCCGACCGCGGAGCGAGAGCAGGTGCTGGTCGCCATCGGGCCCCCCGGCGGCCGCCTCGAGTCGCCGGTCCACCTCGGTGTCCACCCGGCTCACGAAGAACGAGGCCACGCTGGCCACCTTCTTGAGATCGTCGGCCCCGGCCGCGAGGTGGTCCTCCAGCCCGCCGAGGTAGGCCTCCATCACCTCGGCGTAACGCTCGAGCCCGAAGATGAGCGTCACATTGATGCTCCGCCCCTCGCCGATCAGGCGGCGGATGGCGGGGATCCCTTCGGCCGTGGCCGGCACCTTGACGAAGAGGTTCGGCTGGTCGATGCGGTCGTGGAGCGTGCGCGCCGCCGTCACCGTCCCCGCAGTGTCGTGGGCGAGCGCCGGCGCCACCTCGAGCGAGACGAACCCGTCGCGCCCGTCGCTCGACTCGTGGACCGGGCGGAGCACGGCGAGCGCGTCTTCGATGTCACGGACGACGAGCTCCCAATAGGCTTGCTCGACCGTGGCGCTCGGCAGGAGCGAGCGGAATTGCTCGTCGTAGTCGGTGGCGCCGGCGATGGCCTTGGCGAAGATCGTCGGGTTCGACGTCACGCCGCGCACCCCGTCGTCGACGAGGCGGGCCAGGTGGCCGCCGGCGATCCAGTCGCGCCGCAGGTTGTCCAGCCAAGGGCTCTGGCCGCCCCGCTCGAAGAGCTCGTGCAGACGGGTCATGGATCTCCTCCTTGCACCGAAGGGCCCCGGGCGACGCGAGCCGCCGCCGTCAGCCGGTCGAGCGGGCCACGAGGGCCGCGGCGCGCTCGGCGACGTGTTCGGGGGTGAAACCGAAGTTGGCGAGGGCGACGGAGCCGGGGGCCGACGCTCCGAACGTGTCGATGGCCACCGCCTCGTCGGCGTGGCGCTCCCACCCGAACGAGGCCCCGGCCTCGACGGCGAGCGTGGGCACGTCGGTCGGCAGCACCGAACTCCGGTAGTCGGACGGCTCCTCGGCGAACCACTCCCAGCAGGGGAGCGACACGACCCGGACCGAGAGACCCCGCTCGGCCAGGAGCCCCGCCGCGGCCAGGCAGACGCTCACCTCGCTCCCCGTCGAGACCAGCACGAGGTCGAGGGGGTCCTTCGCCTCGTCGAGCAGCACGTAGCCGCCGCGGGGCACGCCCACCGGGGCCCGCTCGGCGGTCGACTCGAGGACCGGCACGGACTGGCGGGTGACCACGAGCGCGGTCGGCCGGGCGCTCTCGACCGCCCGCCGCCAGGCGTGCGCGCACTCGGTGGCGTCCGCCGGCCGGACCACGTCGAGCTGGGGCATCGCCCGGAGCGAGGCCAGCTGCTCGATGGGCTGGTGCGTAGGCCCGTCCTCGCCGAGGCCGACCGAGTCGTGGGAGAACACGTAGACCACGTGCACCTGCTGGAGGGCGGCGAGCCGCACCGCGGGGCGCATGTAGTCGCTGAAGCAGAAGAAGGTCCCGCCGATGGGCAGCACCCCGCCGTGGGCCGCCATGCCGGTCATGGCCGCGGCCATGGCGTGCTCGCGGATGCCGTAATAGAGCTGTCGACCCGCGGGGTGCGGCGCCCCCTGGTGCTCGGCCCCGTCGAGGAGGGTCCCGGTGTTGGCCGTCAGGTCCGCCGCCCCGACGACGAGCCCTGGGAGGAGCTCAGCCGTCGAGTTGAGGCAGGCGTTCACGGCCTTGCGGGTGGCCACCTGCTCGCCGGCCTCGAAGGTGGGCAGCTTCGCCGGCCACCCGGCGACCGGTTGGCCGGCGAAGGCCGCGTCGAAGGCGGCCCGGTCGGGGTGGGCGGACGCCCGGTCCTCCCAGGCCTCCTGGAGGGCCCGGCCCCGGGGCACGCAGCGCCGGTAGTAGGCGACGACCTCGTCGGGCACGTAGAAGGTCTCGTCGGGCGGGAGACCGAGGATCTCCTTCGTCGCTCGGATCTCCTCTTTACCGAACACCTCGCCATGGGCCTTCGCACTGTCGGTGAGGTGCGGGGCCGGCCAGCCGATGTGGCTGCGCAGGATGATCAGCGACGGCCGGTCCTCGACCGAGACGGCCCGCCGCAGCGCCGCCTCCAGGATCCCGGTGTCGTTGGCCACCTCGCCGATCGGGTCCACGTGCCAGCCGTAGGCCTCGAAGCGCTCGGCGACCCGGTCGTTGTAGGCGAGCTCGGTCGGGCCGTCGATCGTGATGTGGTTGTCGTCGTAGACGTAGACGAGGCGGCCGAGCTCGAGGTGGCCGGCGAGCGAGGCCGCCTCGTGGGAGATCCCCTCCTCGAGGCACCCGTCGCCGCAGATGACAAAGGTGTGGTGGTTGCAGAGCTCGGGCGAGTAGCGGGTGCGCAGGAAGCGCTCGGCCACGCCCATGCCCACCCCGTTGGCGAAGCCCTGTCCGAGGGGTCCGGTCGTGACCTCGATGCCCTTCGTGTGGCGCCGCTCGGGGTGACCGGGCGTCAGGCTGCCCCACTGCCGGAAGTCCCGCAGGTCCTCCAGGGTGAGGCCGTAGCCTGTCAGGTACAAGAGGGCGTACTGGAGGATCGAGGCATGGCCGTTGGAGAGCATGAACCGATCGCGGTTCGGCCAGTCGGCGTCACTCGGGTCGTGGCGGAGGACCCTCGTGAAGAGCACGTGGCCGAGCGGGGCGAGGGCCATGGCCGTGCCCGCGTGGCCCGAGTTGGCCCGTTGCACGGCGTCCATGGCGAGGCCCCGGATGACGTTGATGCCGAGCGTCTCGAGCGCGGTCTCGTCGGCGGGCGCACCGGCGGTACCGGACATGGGGTCACCCTACCCAAGGACGGCGCGAAGCCGACGCGTGGGTGGTGAGGGACCGAGCGGCCGCCCGGGGGTAGCGTCGTCGGCCGTGGCCGCCGCCCGTCGCAGCATGCAGGTCCCGCCGAACAGCGACCTCACGCTCGGGATGGTGTGCCTCGACAAGTCCCGCCCCGGCCACACCGTGTGGCAGATGACCGGTGACGAGCGCTTCGCCAACCCGGCCGGGGTGGTCCAGGGCGGCTTCCTCGCCGCGTTCTGCGACTCCTCGATGGCCACCGCCGCGGTGACCTTCGTCGAGGGCCGCAAGGTCCTCTCGGCCAACACCGAGATGAAGATCAGCTACTTCGCCCCGGTGCCCATCGGCGCTGTGCTGACCTGCACCGCCGACGTCGTGTCGGGGGGACGGCGGGTGGCCTTCACCGAGGCCACGCTCGTGTCCGAGCTGGACGGAGGAGCACCCGTCACGGTGGCCCGGGCCAGCTCCACCTACCTCTTCACCGACCGCAGCGCGGGCTGACGGAACACACGAAAGGACGCTTTTGCTTGCGGCCGATGGCGGCGCCGGGGTAAGGATGACGCCATGACCAGGAACGGCGCCCCCCGACCGGCCGTCCGAACCCGGCCCGGCCGCTCCTGCAACGGGCGGCGACGTGCCTGAGGACACCGCACCCGACGACATCGCCCAGCTCGTCGTCGACTACGTCCGCCAGGAGACCGTCGACCCGCTCCGGAGCCTCGGGCAGTTCCTCAGCTGGGGGATCCTCGGGTCGCTCCTCATCGCCCTCGGCACGGTCCTGCTCCTCGTGGGCGTGCTGCGGCTGCTCCAGACCGAGACGGGGCTCACGGGCAACCTGTCGTGGATCCCGTACCTCATCGTGGCGATGCTGGCCATCATCGTGATGGCGTTGGCCGCCTGGCGGGTGACCGCCGGCCCGGCCGCCCGCCGCAGCATCCCGAAGACCGGGTCGTAGAGGAGGAGCCATGGCCGTCGAGACGAATGGGCGCAAGA
>Ga0310037_10000151_pt1 | contig 54922 bp, 47 predicted proteins | sample Sb_taG_11_FD_200239 | JGI IMG/M metagenome (GOLD analysis project Ga0310037, IMG submission 200239) | Peat soil microbial communities from Weissenstadt, Germany - Sb_50d_3_AS metaG (v2) (version 2) | ecosystem: Environmental > Terrestrial > Soil > Wetlands > Peat | place: Germany: Weissenstadt... | reverse complement strand
CCACGTTGAACAGGGCGAAGAGGCTTCGCGCGGCGTACGCGGCGGCAAAGGCGGAGCGCGATTCGCGCTCGAAGCGAATCTGCTCTCGGGATTCTGCACCATAGGCCTTGATCACCTTCATCCCGGCGATGGTCTCCTGGATCCTCGAGGTGAGTGCGCTCGAGGCTTCGCGAGAGCGCCGAAAGCCAACGCGCATCCGGCGCGACATGCGCTGGCCGAGCCACAGACAGGGCAGCCAGGTGAGAGCCAGCACGAGGGCGAGCCGGGGATCGAACAGCGCCACGACCGCAAGGGAGAACAAGAAGCGCGCGCCCGCGTAGAGCGGCGTCAAGAACAGGACCTCGATCAGCTGCGTCACCACCGCGCTGTCTTGATAGAGGCGATAGATCGCATCGCCCACGCGACTGTCGGCATGAAAGCGAAGGGAGAGGGCGTGGATGCGGTCGAACAGCTGAACGCGGAGCAGCTGGTTAATGCGCTGCAGGATCCACACCTGGTAGTAGAACAGACCAATGAAAAGCGGCGTCACGACCGCAGCCAGCGCGGCCGAAAACCACACGAGGTCAAGAGCGATGGAGTGGCGCAGCTGCGGGGAGAGCGCGTGCACCCCCACGCCGAGGGCAGGGTTCACGGAGAGGATGCGTGCCTCGAGCGCGGTGAGCGGCTCTCCGTTTAGGATGCGCGTCCAGACGATGTCGAAGAGCAGGAGCCCGATCGGGAAAAGGATGAGCGCGGTGGCCGCGTAGGCGGCGAGGATCGCCGCGAGGTGCCCGCGGACCGCTCGCAGCCACGGGAGACAGCGCAGGAGCACGCGCAGCACGAGGCGAAAGCGAAGGTTGTCCTCGCGCCCGCCGCCTCCCAGTTCGCGAAGACCCTCGTCGCTGCCCTGCGGCACAGTGCCTGCTGCCATCGTTCTCCGAACGCGCCGCCGTCTTCGTCGCGTGCCGGGCGAGGCTAGCCCGCACGGGGGGCCCGTGCCGGATCCGGGGCGAGAGGAGGCGCCGGCATTGGATCTCTTCCCAGAGAGCCAATTGGATCTTGGCGGACCACATTGGCTCTCCTAGGCTGGTGGGGTGCTCGAGCTCGCCTTCCGACCTGACCGCCGGATCCCCGAGCCGGTCTCCCGACAGCTCGCACAGCACTTGCGTGGCTTGATCCAGGCTGGACGCCTCGCTGCCGGCGAGAAGCTGCCGGCGACGCGGGAGCTCGCCGGTGCCCTCGGACTCGGACGCAATACCGTGACCCAGGCCTACCTCGCCCTCGGCGAACTCGGTCTTGTGACCTCCCATGTGGGCCAGGGAACGTTTGTGGCTGCGCGGCGGCAAGGCGAGGTGCGACAGCGTGTACGGAGCCTTCGCGCTGACGTGCTCTCGCCGCAAGGGTCACTTGCGGCGGTGGAGCCGCGGAGCTTCGCGTGGGGAGGGCTCTTCGCCCTTCGTGCACGGGATTTCCCACTGCCGGCGACGCTCCGCCGCATCGAGTTGGGTCGCGCTTTCCCCTTCGACTTCCGAGGAGGGCAAGTCGATCGCGCGAGCTTCCCGGTCAAGGATCTGGCACGGGCGTGCGCCCGGGCTCTTGTTCGACAGGGTCCAGACCTTGCCGGGCATCAGGATCCACGGGGCTGGCCGCCGCTGCGCGAGCAGGTAGCCCGCGCGCTCGTGGCCCGGGGCATCGTGTGCGGGTCCGAAGACGTTGTGATCGTAGGCGGTGCGCAGCAGGCGCTCGATCTTGTGGGCCGCGTCTTGCTGGATCCGGGCGATACCGTGGCGCTCGAGCAGCCCGGATACTTCGGCGCCGCACTGGCGTTCCGTGCCTGTGGAGCGAATCTCGTGGGCATCGGCGTAGACACCGGCGGTCTGCGCACCGTGGAGCTCGCGCGCCTCTTGCGCGCGCGCCGCGTGAAGCTCCTGTACACGACGCCGGCGGTGCAAAGCCCGACGGGCGTAGCGCTGGAGCAAGGGCGTCGCCACGCGCTCCTCGAGCTCGCCGATCAGCACCAAGTTCCGATCCTTGAAGACGACTACGACAGCGAGCTGCGCCTTAGCGCTCCCGCCTCGCCCGCGCTGAAGACGCTCGACCACGCCGGCCAGGTGGTCTATGTCGGAACCTTTTCAAAGGCCCTCTTTCCCGGACTCCGGGTGGGCTACATCGTCGCCGCGCGTCCGCTCCTCGACCGCATCGCAGCGGCACATCTGGCTGCGAGCTTTCAGACCTCCACCCTGGCACAGGCCGCGCTCGTCGAGCTGAGTACCGCGGGCGCTTTTGAGCGTCACGTTCGGCGTGTCCGTCGCCTGTACAGCGAGCGCCTCGCCGTGCTGCTGGAGGCTGTAGGTCAAGAGCTGCCCGAGGGCACTCTTGCCGCTGCGCCCGCTGGAGGGACTGCACTCTGGGTCCGACTCCCTCCGCGTGCCGACCCCGATGCGATCCTGGCCGCGGCCCTCGAAGCAGGTGTGGTCTATGCGCGTGGCGACGCCTTCTTTCTCGATGGCTCGGGCAGCGACTGCCTCTCGCTCGGGTTCGCGAACCTCTCGCCAGGGCGCATCGCAGAGGGCGTGGCAATCCTCGGTCGGATCGTGCGCGCCCATACCGGACGCACGGTTCAAGGCCGCGGCTTGCGGAGTTCGGGGCGGCGGATGTGAGGGCAGGAATCGACTGCGCGGGGATACGCGGCGCCGTGTTGCCCTCAAGTACGCGGCTTGGAGCCGAGCTCCGTCTACCGGGGCAGGCACGCCCTTCGTGAAAGAAAGGATCCTTCGATGAATGGATGGTCGATCCTCCTCTTTCTCCTCGGCACGCTCGACCTCATGAACGCACTCTGGATGCTGATCGCCCCCGAGTCTTGGTACGCGAATCTTCCCGCGGGCGTACCAGACACGGGTCCTTTGAACGTCCACTTTGTGCGCGACATCGGGTGTGCGTTCCTTGCGACGGGGATCGGTCTTGTCTGGGCCGCGGTGACCTCACAGGTCGCGGTGCGGTTTGCCTGCGTGGCGCTGGCTGCGGTCTTCGTGGTCGGCCACGGCGCCGTCCATCTCCTGGATCTCTCTCGTGGCGCCCTGGACGCGCGCCACTGGCTGCTCGACCTGCCGGGCGTGTTCGTGCCCGCGCTCATCCTCGTGGCCCTCACCCTGCACTCGGCACGCGAGGCCGCAAGGCCCGAAAGGAGATCTCCATGAGACTCACAGCCATCGAGAAGCCGCCCACCCTGATCGCACGCATCGCCTATTGGCTCTGCGAGCGAGAGCTCGGACGCGTGATTACGCCGATGAAGGTGGTCTATGCCCGCATGCCGGCACTCCTCCCGCTCGCCTATCGACTGGTCCAGATCGAGCGAAAGCGGCTGGTCCTCGAAGCTCCGCTGCGCCATCTCGTGAAAACGTGGGTGGCGATGGTGAACGGCTGCTCGTTCTGCGTGGACATCGCGAGGGCTTCGGCGGTGCTTGAACACATCTCCCTGGAGAAGTTTCAGGCGCTCCCGGACTGGTCCACGAGCCCCCTCTACGACGATCGCGAGCGCGCGGCACTGGCCTACGTGGAGGAGGCGACGCGAAACGGACGCGTCTCGGACACGACCTTCGCCGCCGTGCGCACGCACTTTTCCGAGCGCGAGATCGTGGAGCTGACCTGGCTCAACGCCGTCGAGAACTACTACAACCGGATCAACTTGCCCCTCGAGATTGAAGAGGACGGACTCTGCGCGATTGCGCAGCGCCGGGCCAACGCCAAGGCCGAGTCCCGGGCGCAGTCCGGAAAGGGAGGCCCAGCGGAGCGCGTCGGCGGCGCTCGTGTTGCGGAGCCCAAGGATCTCTAGTCGAGCGTGTCCCGGATCGTGACTGGGACGCCGTGGAGCGAACCCCACCACTCGCCACGGGAAGCGGCGCCGTCGGCCTGCGCAGCGCGCACTCGCGCGCGCTCCGCATCGAGGGTCGGATGGGATTTAGAGCGGCGTTTTCGTTCTCGACGCGCAAGAGGCTGGCTGCTCCCGAGCTCTCGCCGCCGAATTCGCCCGTGCAAGCTCCCTCGCCGACTCGAAGGGCAGGTCCGTCAGGATGTTGTTGCCGGAAACGCAGCGCTTTCGCAGCCCTTCGGTTTTGCTGTGGCCACTGTTCTCCTTTTCCTAAGGATCGGGCTCGCACGAAAGGCCAACGCCGGTCGCCGCATCGCTCGCACGGACACCTTAACGCCTCGCCCCCGGGGCTTCGCGGGGCTAGCAGCAACTTCCCCTTCCTGCGCTGCGTGCCTCGAGCGCACGCTGCATCCGGGCGGCCTCGCAGGCTCCGTCGCAGGCCTGCGTCGAGTCCGCACCCAGCCGGGAGGCCGGCATTCCGAGAAATCCCGCCAGGAATCCGCGGAGTGCCGCCAACGCTCGTTTCAGGATGTACCTCATGCCCTCACCACCTCCACATTGCGCGCGGGCTCGGGTCCAGGTCCGCGAAGCGTCTTCCACCAGCCCCGCGCGGCATCCAGAATCACGATCGCGACAAGCCCCATGAAGACGGCCGTCACGGCGGCGTCAAGTCGGTTGTTGAGGATCACGTGCTGGGTTTCGGCGATCTTTTCTGGCGCAACGGCGTGTGCGGCGAGCTGGCCGGAAAGGTAGTCGGCTTGGGCCAGAAATCCGATTCGGCGGTCGCCGTGGAAGATCTTCTGCCAGCCCGCCGTCATGGTGACGGACAGGAGCCAGACAAGGGGGAGCAGCGTTGAGATCCCGAAGCGGGCGCGGCCCGACTTCACGAGAATCGTCGTGGCGGCGGCGAGCGCGGTCGCCGCGAGCAGCTGATTGGCGATCCCGAACAGTGGCCAGAGTGAGTTGATGCCGCCGAGGGGATCCACGACGCCCTGGTAGAGGAAATACCCCCAGCCCGTGACGATGAGTCCTGAGGCGAGAATGTTGGCCGGCATGGAGGACGTACGTCCGAGCGGCGCCCAGAGGTTTCCGAGCAGGTCCTGCATCATGAAGCGCCCAACGCGCGTTCCGGCGTCGAGCGTCGTGAGGATGAAGAGTGCCTCGAACATGATGGCGAAGTGGTACCAGAGCGCCTTGACGGCCCCGCCCCCCAGCGCGCTGGAAAAGATCTCCGCCATCCCGACCGCGAGGCTCGGGGCGCCGCCCGTCCGTGAGAGGAGCGTTTGCTCACCGACCTGACGCGTGAGCGTCTCGAGGAGCGCGGGATCGAGCGCAAAGCCCCAGGCACGGATCGCAGTGGCTGCGCTCTCCGGGGAGCTTCCAAGCAATGCCGCCGGGGAGTTGATGGCGAAATAGATCCCCGGCTCCATGACCGACACAGAGAGGAGCGCCATGATGGCGACGAAGCTCTCCATCAGCATGGCGCCGTAGCCGATGAAGCGCGCGTCGCTCTCCTTGTTAAGGAGTTTCGGTGTCGTACCGCTTGCGATGAGGGCGTGGAAGCCCGAGATGGCCCCACAAGCGATGGTGATGAAGCAGAAGGGAAAGAGCTTGCCGGCGAAGACGGGGCCTGTTCCGTCGATGAAGCGTGTGAGCGCAGGCAGCTTTACCTCGGGCCGCACCCACAGGAGGCCCGCAGCCAGGAGAAACACGGTCCCAATCTTGACGAAGGCGGAGAGGTAGTCGCGGGGGGCGAGAAGCATCCAGACCGGCAGCACACTTGCCACGAACCCGTAACTGATGAGACCCAGGGCGATGGTTTTCTTGTCGAGATCGAACGCCGCGCGCAGCGCCGCGTGGTCGTGCACCCAGCCCCCCGCCACGACCGCGAGCAAAACAAGGGCGACGCCGCCCACGGTCGCCTCGAGCACCCGGCCGGGGCGGATGCGGACCATGTAGATTCCCATCGCAAGCGCGATCGGAATCGTGGATCCGACGGTAAAGGTGCCCCAGGGACTTCCGAACATCGCGTTCACGACCACCAGACCCAGCACTCCGATGAGGATCAGCATGATGGCAAGTACGCCGACGAGGGCCGCGGCGCCACCGACGGGCCCGATCTCTTCGCGCACGATCTGGCCGAGACTCCTTCCGCTGCGGCGCATCGACCCCACGAGAATCGTGAAGTCTTGTACGGCCCCACCGAGCACCACGCCGATCACGATGTAGAGCGTTCCGGGGAGATACCCGAACTGCGCGGCCAGGATCGGGCCCACGAGCGGCCCGGGCCCCGCGATCGCTGCGAAGTGATGTCCGAACACGACCCAGCGATTGGTCGGCACAAAGTCCTTGCCGTCGTTGATCCGGTGCGCGGGTGTCGGGCGCGAGTCATCGAGCGCCAGCACCTTCGCCGCGAGGAAGGCGGAGTAGAACCTGTAGCCAATGGCAGACACCGCGAGGGCCGCGACGAGGAACCACGTGCTCGAGAGCGATTCGCCCCGCGATGTGGCGAGAACGGCGAGGGCACCCGCACCGGCCGTGGCGACACTGATCCAGCCGAGAACCGAGAGCGGCGTCATGCGGCCGCGATTCTAACCCGGCGCATTCGCAGAAGGCGCGGGCTCTTGGTGAGTGGCCCCACGGCGCTGACGGCGCTCCACGATGGACTTGCTCGTCGATCTCGGCGAACCTTGCGCTCCCCTGTGCGAAAGCGCCGCAGGTCGCGTGGTCCCGCCGATTCATGCGACCGATGGAGGCAAGCTGCCAAGCGAGCGCCGGCGGCGCCGAGGATTGCCTGCCTTGCGGCGCCCCGGTGAGATGGCGCGCTCTCCGCGCGGTGGGGTGTGACGGATCCGCGAGGCCATGGGACAGCAACTGGGAGATCCGTGGTTGCGAACGGCCCAAGGGCACAAGCCGTAGACCCCTCGGCAAAGCGCAGCGGCCTTGGCGCCGTCCCGCGGAGCATCTGGGCTCTCGGGTTCGTGAGCCTTTTCATGGACGTCTCGTCGGAGATGATCCACGCGCTCCTCCCGCTGTTTCTCGTGAGCGTCCTCGGCGCGAGCGCGATCTCGGTCGGCCTGATCGAGGGGGTGGCCGAAGCAACGGCCTCGATCACCAAGGTTTTGTCCGGAGCGCTCTCCGACCGGCTCGGGCGCCACAAGCCCCTCGCCCTCGCGGGCTACGCGCTCGCGGCCGTGACAAAACCCATCTTTCCGCTCGCGAGGAGCATCGAGTGGGTTTTCGCCGCGCGCTTGGTCGATCGCATCGGCAAGGGCGTGCGAGGTGCGCCGCGCGACGCGCTCATGGCGGAGCTTGCGCCGCAAGAACTGCGCGGGGCGAGCTACGGCTTGCGACAAGCCCTCGACACCACCGGAGCGTTCGTCGGACCCCTTCTTGCGACACTCTTCATGGTAGCGACGGGCGGAGCCTTCCGTGTCGTCTTCTGGATCGCCACCGCTCCGGCGTTGGTCGCCGTTGCGCTGATGCTCTTGGGTGTGGACGAGCCGCCGGCCGCGCGCGAGACCCCGGTGCCTTCTCCCGTCCGGGACGGAGCGGCATGGCGCATCCTTCCAAGGGCGTATTGGTGGCTCGTCGCGAGCGCGGGCCTGCTCACCCTCGCGCGCTTCAGCGAGGCGTTCCTGATCCTGCGCGCCCAGAGTGTGGGGCTTCGTCCAGCACTGGCGCCCCTCATGCTCGTCGCAATGAATGTGGTGTACGCAGGGTTCTCCTATCCCGCCGGGCGACTCTCGGATCGCGGATCTCGCTTTCCTCTGCTCTTCTCGGGCTTCGCGATTCTCGGCGTCGCCGACCTCGTGCTTGCGGCGGCGAGCGGTCCATGGCTCGTCCTCTCGGGCGTTCTGCTCTGGGGGATTCACTTGGGGCTGACACAGGGTCTGCTCTCCGCGCTCGTCGCGGATGCCGCACCCGCGTCGGCCCGTGGCACGGCCTTTGGCATCTTGAACTTCGTTCTCGGGGTTGCGCTGCTGATGGCGAGTGGCCTCGCGGGCTGGCTGTGGCAGCGTCGCGGTCCGCCGGCCACGTTCTTGGCCGGCGCGGTATTGGTCCTCGTCGCACTCGGTGCAGTCGCGCTGATGGGGCGCCGCTACAAGGCAACCTCGTAGACATCCGCCACCGTTTGGGTTGTGGATGCGCAGGCCTCAAACCTGTGGTTCCGATCGTTCAGGGCGGCCGGGCCAGTTCAGAAGGCAGCACCTTCGAGTGGCGCACGGCGCAGGCGAGGCAGCACATAGCGCGCGAAAAGGTCACACTCCCGCGCGTGGGGGTAGCCGGAAAGGATGAAGGCACGGATCCCGAGGTCAGAATACGCTTCGAGCTTCGCCAGCACCTGGTCGGGGTCTCCCACGATCGCCGCGCCGCAGCCGCTGCGCGCCCGGCCAATGCCCGTCCACAGGTGATCCTCGACGAAGCCCTCCTCGTCGGCAGCCACCCGCATCTCCGCCTGCCGCCGCACTCCCTCGGAGGCGTGGTCGAGAGAGCGCTTTCGGATCTCCCGCCCCAGCTGGTCATCGAGGCGGGAGACGAGGGTCTGTGCAGCGGCGCGTGCCGCCGCCTCGCTCTCGCGCACGATCACATGCACCCGGTAGCCGAACTGGAGCACCCGGCCGGCGCGCGCGGCGCGACCTCGCATGTCGTCGAGAAGGCGGCGGACCGCTGGCAACGGCTCGGGCCACATCAGAAAGACGTCCGCCTCCTCGGCTGCCACGGAGCGGGCCTCTTCGGACAGCCCTCCAAAGTAGAGGGGTGGGCAGCGGCCCGAGATCGTCTTGAGTGCCGGGGGCGCGAGCTCGAGGTTGTAGAACTCGCCGCGGTGCGCGACGGGCTTTCCGCCAAGCAGGTCGCGCAGGAGGCGCATGGACTCCCGTGTGCGCTGGTAGCGCGGCTTCGAATCCAGCGGAGCGCCGGGAAGATCGCTCGAGATGATGTTGATCGTGAGGCGTCCGCCGAGCATGCGGTCGAGCGTCGCCATTTGGCGCGCAAGCTGCGGCGGAAACATCTCGCCGCAGCGTACCGCCACCAGGAGCCGGATGGACGAGGTGAGCGGGGCGACCCCGGCAGCGAAGGCCACGCTGTCGATGCCGAGTGCGTAGCCGGATGGACACAGGATGTTGTCAAAACCGTTTGCCTCGGCGCGAAGCAGCACATCGCGGCAGTGGGAAAATGAGCTCTTGAGCGTGGGATCGTGGACACCGAGGTACTCGTAGTCGTCGTCACAGAGCGGGCAGAACCACGCCACCTCCACCGGGTCGCGATGGGTCTCGGCGGCGCTCACGGATGCGGCGCTCCTTGGGATGCTTCGAGCACCGCATACCAGTCCGCGCGGGAGAGATGCACTCGCAGCGCATCGGTCGACTCACGGATGCGCGCGACGCGCTGCGTGCCGAGGATGGGGATCACGCCGGCGGGGTGGGCGAGCAGAAAGGCCAGCGCGATTGCCGCGCGGCCCACGCCCTCGCGCGCGGCAAGCGCGTCGAGAATTCCGAGCAGCGCGACAAGACGCTCTCCGCCCGCGCGGCCGCGCGCCTCGGCGACCCCGAGGCCGAGCAGACCTCCCGCGAGCGGGCTCCAGGCGAGCGGAGTCACGTGCAGGCGCAGGCATTGATCGAGAAGGCCGTCGCGCAGCGGCGCCAGCGCCCAGCAAGAGAGCTCGGGCTGGTGGGTTGCGATGGGAAAAGGCAGGAAGCGCTGGAGCGCCTCGAACTGCGACGGCGTGTAGTTCGATACCCCAACTTCCCGCAGCGTTCCGGCATCCCGCAGGCGGACGAAGACATCGGCAACCTCCCCGGGATGAGCGAGCAGGTCCGGGCGGTGGATCTGGTAGAGGTCGATCGTGTCAACGCGGAGCCGGCGGAGCGAAGCCTCGAACGCTTCGCGCACATGCGCGGCGCTCGAGTCGTAGGGAACCCCGGGGACAATTCCGCCCTTTGTGGCGACGAGCATCCGGCTGCGCAGGTTCGGCGCTTCGGCGAGAACCTTTCCGAAGAGCTCCTCCGCTGCGCCATCCCCACCGTAAATATCGGCGTGGTCGAAGAGATTCACGCCGATCTCGAGTGCCGCGTCGATCTTCGCTCGCGCCTCCCGCAGTGAGCTCCCCGCAAAGCGCCAAGAGCCGTAGGCAAGCGGGAACGCGTGCAACGAGCTTCGACCGAGCGGGCGCGGCTCGGCCCGAATCGGGAGGGCGTCCATCGGAAGCTTAGGCTATCACAGCGCGGCGTGGCCCACGGAGGCGAGATGGCGGGCGACACCATCCAGTTCGGGATCATCGGTACCGGCATGATGGGGTGCGAGCACATCCGCAACTTGAAGATCGTTCCCGGCGTGCGGATCACGGCCATCGCCGACCCCGACGAGCGGAGCCGCGGCCTTGGCAAGCTCGCCGCGGGTGGGAATGTCGAAGAATACAAGGACTACCGCGAGCTCCTCGTGCGCGCGCCGGTCGATGCCGTCGTGATTGCGACGCCGAACTTCACTCACTACGAGGTGCTTCAGGCGGTTTTTGGCACCCGCAAGCACGTCCTCGTCGAAAAGCCGCTGTGCACGGAGATCGAGCATTGCCTTCGGGTGATGGAGGCGGCCACCAAGCATCCCGGCCTAGTTTGGGTCGGGATGGAGTATCGCTTCATGCGACCGGTGGCGCGCCTTTTGGAGGAGGTTCGCGCCGGCGCGGTCGGGCGGATCCGGATGCTTGCGATTCGCGAGCACCGCTTTCCGTTCCTGCAGAAGGTGGGCAACTGGAACCGCTTCTCGCGAAATACCGGCGGTACGCTCGTTGAGAAGAGCTGTCACTTCTTCGACCTCATGAATCTCATCACCGAGCAGCGGCCCACGCTGGTCTACGGCTCCGGCGCGATGGACGTAAACCATTTGGACGAGCGCTATGCGGAAGGAGCGCCAGACATCCTCGACAACGCGTACGTGGTGGTGGACTTCGATCGGGGTGCCCGGGGGCTGCTTGACCTTTGCATGTTTGCGGAGAACTCGACGCACGAGATGGAGATCGCGGCGACGGGCGACCGCGGCAAGGCCGAGGCCTTCCTCCCGCGCCACGAGCTCGTGCTCACCCGGCGGGAGCGGAACGAGCCCACGACGATCCGCTTCCAGCTCGACCCCCGCGCGCGCGAAAGCGGGGCTCATCACGGGTCCACCTTGCTCGAGCACCTCGCCTTCCGGGACGCGATCCGCAGCGGTGGGAGGCCGCTCGTCAGCGTGGAGGATGGAGCTCTCGCCGTGGCAGTCGGCAGCGCCGCCGAGCGCAGCGTGAAAGAGAGACGCCCCGTCGCATTGCGTGAGCTCGGCTTCTAGGTTTTCTCGGAAGCGCGAGCGCGTTAGCGCCCCTGCGCGAGGGTGCGAGCGCCTTCGGGAAACCGCACCTCGATCTTGCGGCCGTCGCGCGTGTCTGTCACCACGCCGAGGCCGAACACGGGGTGCGCGAGGACACTCCCCGCCTCGAAACGCTCACGCGTCGAATAGGGACGCGCGTCGCCCAGACCACGGCCGCCGAGAAGCTCATCGTAGGCAAGCACGCGGGGCCGTGCGCCCGCACGCGAGCCGCTGCGAGGCTCGGCCTTCTCTCCCGGTGCACGCGCCCGGTAGGCGTGCTGCTGTTTGCATGTATTGCAGTGCACGCGACGGATCTTTCCGTCGACGATGGCATGAATGGTATGGGCGAGGACGAGCTTGCAGCGGTTGCACCAAGCGTCGACATCGCCCCCGACTGCGTGGCGGGGCATATGGGCTCCATGATTTGGGAGTGAGAAGGCCTTAGCTTAGCAGGGACGCACTCGCGGCGCGTGGGCTCGTTCGGGGTTTCGTCTTCTGCCCTCGGTCGGGGGATCCCGCGCTTCGGGCGATGCGCGTGTTATGGGGTGGCCGCGGCCTGCGATTCCGCGAATTTTGTGCGCGCGTCGTTGAGCTCCTGGCGTGAGAGCTCGTCCTGCGGTCCGCCACGAAGGGACAGCACGCTCGAGCGTGGAGACAGCCCTCCTAGCACTCGCCGCGCAGCAGATGCACGTGGGCCCAGGTTGCGAGTCGTAGCCGCGTACGCGGGCCATGGCGATCCACTTTCCCGCGAGATCCAGCACGAGGGCGTGGAAGCCGGGGCCATAGCGAACGCCCGCGGAGCTCGGCTCGTTCGGGAGCGCGAAAAAGCGGTCGAATCCAGGCTCCGCTGCCTTCCGTAGACCCTTCACTGCCGCGAGCGTCCTGCCCGCCTGCGCTGCCGCTCACGCCTTTACGAGGTGACCGTTCATGCCCGCCCTCGGGAGCGTTGCGGGCCGCTGCCTGCGCCGGAGCCTTCTTCCTCTTGGAGATGCCGCGGGCTTCTTAAGGCTCTTCCCAAAACCGGGCACCCCCGCGGGTACCCCCAAGATGGACCACCTTCGCTCACTCCCGGAGAGAAGCCGTTTCGCTCCCCACGGAATCAGCTCCAATTGCTTGCCTGCGCAAGCAAAAGGGCGTTGGTGGGCCCAATGACCGGCGCTACGGTGGCGGGCTCTTCACCCTGGGAGACTCGGATGGTTGCGCGCTCTCGTCTGTTCTCCCATGCATCCCCGGCCGCCTTTCTCTTCCTCGCAGTCGCCCTTTGCGCCTGCGGACAGAGCGTGGACAAGCATCTCGCAGAGCTGCGCTCGCTGCAGGCGAGCGGTCGCTATGCGGAGACCCTCGAGCCCCTGCGCGAGATCCTCGCCAAAAGTCCGAACAACGCTGAAGCGAATTATTTGTTGGGGGTCGGCCTTGTGCAGACCGGGCGCACCTCCGAGGCGGTGTGGTCGCTGCGCAAGGCCAGCCAAAGTGATGCCTACGCCATCGAAGGAGGGATCCTCCTCGCCTCCGCGCTCGTCTCGGGACAGGCCTATGACGAAGCCGTGGCCGCGACCGATCGTGTAATTGAAAAGGACCCGAGCCGCTTCACAGCCTGGGGCGTCCGTGCGCAGGCACATCTCAACGCGGGGGACTTGCCGGCGGCTCTGGCGGATTCCGACAAGCTGAACGAGCTCCAGCCGAAGCAAGTGGGTGGCGACCTTGTCCGCGTGGCCGCGCTCCTGCTCCTTGGCCGAGTGTCTGAGGCCGAGAAGACGTACGACTCGATCGTTGAAAAGGCGAAGGCCAACGGCGATCTCTCGCTCGCGGCGCGGGCCTGTGCGGAACGCGCGCAACTGATCCGAGACAAGCGTCACGACGAGGCGCGTGCCGAACAGGCGATCGTTGCGTGTGTGGACGAGTATCCGACTCACCCTGGCGTGCTCCGTGCGGCGAGCGACATGTACACTGCACATGGCCGCGCCGCAGAGGGCACGAAACTCTGGCAGGCAGCGACCCAGCTCGCACCCGATTCGATCCCCCTGCGCTTGGGTCTCGCGCAGGACCTGGCACGCCGCGGCCTCAACGACGAGGCGGAAGCCACGCTTTTGGGACTGGCCAAGGACTTCTCGAGCTCGTTCGAGGCTTGGAAAGCACTCGCCGACTTTCAGCGCAGTCGCGGAGCTTTGGACCGCGCCCTCGAGTCCCTCGACAAGGCGGTCAACCTCTCAGGTGGCAACGAGCGGCTCCGCTTCGAGCGAGGGGACCTGCTGATCGCTCGAGGAGATCTTGACGGTGCGGAGGCCGTCGTGACCTCCCTTCCCGACGGAGCGCCCCGCGAGCTCCTGCGGGGCGAGCTGCTTTACGCCCGCAAGGATTTTGCCCAGGCATTTGACGCCCTTGAAACGGGGCTCGCCCGCTGGCCCGAGAACGTGGGTGCGCACGTCCTGGCTGGACAGACCGCCGAGCAGCTCCGGGATCGCGAGCGCGCGCTGACCGAGTACCGCACCGCGCTTCGCCTTGATCCCTCGAACGCCGCTGCGAGGATCGCGCTCGCAAGCGCACTCCTTTCGTCGGGCAATCCCGCGGATGCCGCGGTTCTCGTCGGACCCGTCGCGCAAGAGTCTTCGCCGTGGCGCCCCGCTGCGCTGCGCGTCCTCGCTCTGGCACGCGCTGACGGCGGCGACGCAAAGGGGGCGCGAGAGGCGGCGACGACGCTGCGCGCACTCCCGGGCAGCGAAGCTGCGGGCTGGGTCTTGCTCGCGGGCCTCGAGCGCAAGAGCGGAGGCGAGGCAGCGGTGGTGTACCTGCTCGAGCACGCCGACCTCGACTACACCGCCCCGGCGAACGCAGAGGCCCTACGTGCGCTGGTGGATGGTCTCTTCGCGACAGGCAGGAGTGACGCCGCCGCCGCTCGGGCGGATCGCGCCGTTGCCGCCCATCCCGATGTGCCGGCGTTCCTCGACCTCCAGGGTCGTGTCTTGGTCAAGCTCGGCAAGCCTGAGCAAGCCCGCGCGAACTTCGATAAAGCGTCGAAGCTCGATCCGAACTACGCTCCCGCCGTGGCTGGACTCGCGACGCTCGAAGCGCTCTCGGGCAACCGAGACCGCGCCATCGAGCTTTTCGACCGCGCGAGCTCGCTCGAACCCCGCGACGGCTCGAATGCCTACTCGGCTGCTCAGCTGACACTGGCGGCAGGTCGGCGGGAGGACGCAGAGCGGCGCCTGCGCAGTGTGGTCGAACATAACCCCGAGGTGATGGGAGCTGCGAACGACCTGGCGTACATCCTGGCGGAGCGCGGCGCCGACCTCGACCTCGCACTGCGCCTGGCCGATCGGGCGGTCGCCTCGGAGCCCACAGCCGAGACCCTCGACACGCTGGGCTACGTCCGCCTAAAGCGCGGTGAGTACGAACGGGCCGCGGAGGCTTTTCGACGTTCGCTCGACAAGAAGCCAGATGCCCCGACCACGTCTTACCATCTCGGCCTCGCACTCAAGGAGGCGGGCGATCGTGACGGCGCACGCGCCGCCTTCCAAAAGGCTCTCGGCGCGGGAGCATTTCCGGATCGCGCGAGGGCCGAATCCGAGCTCGTGGAGCTCGGCGCCACGGCGCAGGAGGCTCACCGCTGATGCTCGATGGCTCTCGGAGATCACGCGGCCCTGCGTTCGTCCTCGTCCTGGTCATCGCCTTTGCAAGTTCGGGTTGCCGCTCGCCGGAGCAAAAGTTCCGCGCCCACATGGAGCGCGGTCAATTGTACCGCCAGCAAGGCAAGCTTAACGAGGCCCTGCTCGAGTATCGCAACGCACTGCAGCTCAATCCGAAGAGCGCCGACGTCAACTTCGAGATCGCACAGGTGCTTTCGGCGGACCAGAAGTACTCGGAAGCGCTTTTCTACTACCGGGAAGCCTATCGCCTCGATCCCAAGCGGCTGGATGCCGGTATGGCAGAGGCGTCGCTGTTGATCATCGCAAGTCCCGATGAAGCCAAGGCACTGATTGACGAGGTGATAGAAAAGAATCCGACCTACGCGCCCGCGCACAACCGGCGCGCGGACTGCCTGATCACGAAGCAAGACCTCGACGGTGCACTTGCCGCGGCGCAAAAGGCCGCTGAGCTGGATCCCGCGGACCCGATTGCATACGTGCTCGAAGGGAAGACCTACGACGCCCGGATGCAGCTCGCGGAGACCGCTCACGCTCAGGCCGGAGGGCCGCTCCCCGACAACGCGCTCTACTCCTCCGCGCTCGAAGCGGCGGGCGCAAACGTGCCAGCCGCGCTCTACGCGGCGCGCGCATCGGCCCACGCCGCCGCCGGGAACGCGCCTGCCGCCATGGAGGACGCACGACTTGCCATGGTGCACGAACCCACACGCGCGGAGTTCGCCAACGAGTTCGTGAGCCGCGCGGCCGCGACCGGCCACCTCGATCAGGCCTCGCAGGAATTGGGCGAGCTGCGGGCGCAGGGCAAGCTCCCTCCGGCCAGCCAAGAAGCACTCGCCCGTGTGTACGTGAATCTCGGCCGGGAGAACGACGCCACCGCGCTTTACGAGCAGATCCTCGCGCAGCCCGAGCCGCAGAACGTGGCGGGTGTCAAAAACGATCTCGCCTACCTGCTGGCTCGTACGGGCAAGGACCTCGAGCGTCCGCTCCACCTCGCCCAGGAGGCGCAGGCGCAGCTTCCGCAGAACCCGGACGTCGCCGACACCCTCGGTTTCGTATACCTCCAAAAGCGCCTCTACGACCCTGCGGTGCGGCAGTTCGAGTACGCCATCTCCCTCGCGGAGGCTTCGAATCAGCCGACGGCCAGCTTCCCCTACCGCCGCGCCGTCGCGCTCGAGAAGGCCGGCCACCGCGACGAGGCAGCCAGCGCCTACGAAAAGGCGCTTGCGCTCGCTCCGAAATTCCCCGATGCCCCTGACGCCCGCAGCGCGCTCGCCTCGATCAAGGCCTACGAGTCCGCCCAGCGCTGAGCGCCTGCAGGGGTCACGGGATGGATATGCGTAAGGGTCGGGGAGCCCAAGGCCCCGGGCCGAGCGCGGTCCGAACGGGAGGAGGCTTTCTCGGATGATCGCCGTCGTGATGCCGTGCTACCGCGTGCGTGATCATGTCCTGGAGGTGATTGCGCGAATCGGGAGGGAGTGCGACGCGATCTACGTCGTAGACGATGCGTGCCCGGAAGGCACCGGGGACCACGTGGAGGCGCACTGCCGCGACCCCCGCGTTCGGGTGCTGCGCCACGCGGAGAATCAGGGCGTAGGAGGCGCGACGCTCACGGGTTACCGCGCCGCACTTGCCGACGGCGCCACCGTGCTCGTAAAGCTCGACGGCGACGGACAGATGGACCCCGCACAGATCCCGCGGCTTGTCGCGCCGATCGTGGCAGGCAAGGCGGACTACGCCAAGGGCAACCGCTTTCATGATCTCGACTCTCTCCGGCGTATGCCTGGCGTGCGGCTTGCGGGAAACTCCGTGCTCTCCTTCGTGACCAAACTCTCGACCGGCTACTGGAACGTCATCGATCCGACCAATGGTTTTACCGCCTTGCACAGCGCAGTGGCCCGCGAGCTCCCCTTCGAAAAACTCTCGCGCCGCTTCTTCTTTGAGTCGGACCTACTCTTCCGCTTGGGTATTCTGCGCGCGGTGGTCTGCGATGTTCGGATGCCGACGATCTATAGCAACGAGAAGAGCACGCTCGTCGTGCCGCGAATCGTGCCCGTGTTCCTCTTCGGACATGCAAAGAACACGCTCAAGCGGATCTTCTACTCCTACTACCTGCGAAATTTCAACATTGCGTCGATCGAGATCGTAGTGGGTCTTCTTTTCATTTCCTTCGGAAGCGCAGTCGGCGTGCGACACTGGTGGCTGTCCCACGACACCGGCGTCCCGGCCACGAGTGGCACAGTGATGCTGGCGGCGCTGCCTGTTATCGTGGGTGTGCAGCTTGTGTTGGCCTTCTTGTCCTACGACCTGCAGAACGTTCCGCGCGAGCCCCTGTCAGGGCAACCGCCCGATCCCTACGAACTCGTTGTACGGAAAGATGCGCCCGAACAGACGGGGGAGAGGGAACGAGAAGAAGCGCAGGGGCTCTAGCCCGCTCTCACGCAGGATGCGATCGATCTGGACGAAGTCCATAAATTCGACGTGGGTCTCGTCACTCGCGAATCCCCGCTCCTGGGGTGTGATCACGACGACGCGGCCGCCGGGCGCGAGGTAAGCCAGATGCTCGCGGACGAGGCCCACCGCTACAGCGCGGCTCATGTGCTCGAGCACATGTGCGAACAGCAGTGTGTCGAAGCGAGGAGGCTGCGCGTGCGGGGAGGCGCGGAACTCCTCGGGCTGGAATGCGTCGAGCCCGGCCCGACGGGCGAAGTCGACGGCGAGCGCATTGCGGTCGATCCCGACCGCGCCTTTGCCGAGGTGGCGGAGGTTGCGGCCCACCCCGCATCCCACCTCAAGCGTGCGGCCAAGGGCGAGGCGCCGCAGGTTCCAGCGGTACGGCGCCTGCACATCGAGCCAGCGGCGCCAGCGGCTGCGCGCCGCGCGCTCGAGCCGCGCGGCATACGCGGCGGTTTCGGTCGTCGTCTCCCGCCCCTCGTCACAGCGCTCTGCTGCCATCGCGCTCCCCGTGTCTTTCCCCGCCCGCAGCGCGGCCAGTCTAGCAGTCCCCGGAGCGCAGCTTCGTGACGGTAGAGCGCATTACGATCGCGATTCCCTACCACGCGGGTCTCGCCTACCTCGAGCGTGCGATCGCGAGTGCACGTGCGCAGTCACGGCTGCCGGCGGCAATCCTCGTTTCGGATGACGGCGAACGGCCCGAGGAAGGGGCCCAGCTGGTGGCCAGTCTTGCCGACCCGCGCGTGCGTCACGTGCGGGCCGCCCCGGGCGCAGGAATGGTCGCCAACTGGAACCGTTGCCTCGAGCTCGCCGAAACGGAGCTCGTGACGCTGCTCCATGCCGACGACGAGCTGCTGCCGGATTACTGCGCCCGAATGGAGGATGCGGCCGCGGTCTATCCGCAGGCGGCAGCCCTTTTTTGCGGCGCCAAGATCATCGATGAAGCGGGTCAGCCCCGCTTTTCGTTCCCGGACTGGATGAAGGGCTGGCTCACACCAAGGGGCGAGGGCCCAATCCTCCTCGCGGAAGAGCGCGGCTTGCGGCTCCTTCTCCACGGGAACTTCGTGATGTGTCCCACGCTCTGCTGGCGGCGGGCTGCTCTTGGCGAGCGGCGGTTCATGCCGCGCTGGAAACAGGTCCAGGATCTCGAGCTCCTGTCGCGCCTCCTGCTCGAGGGTGAGACCCTCGTAGGGATCCGCCGTGTGGCATACGCGTACCGGCGACACACAGCCAGCGCCACGGCGCTACAGTCCGAGAATCTCCTGCGCTTTCGAGAGGAGATCGCGCTCTACGATGCGCTGGCGGAGTCGACGCGCGCGCGCGGCTGGCTCCGCGCTGCCCGGGCAGCCCGGGGCAAGCGCATCATCCGCCTCCATCTCTTGTTCCTGATGGCGCTCGATCTGGTGAAGCTGCGACTGCGTCGGATCCCGGCGAAGCTACAGCTCCTGAGGGGAGGTCGGTAGCCACGCGGTAGAAGTGGAACCTCCCAGCGGAGCGCTGCCAGACGCGCTGCGCGAGAGGCTCTCTTCGAGGTGGGCTGCGGCCCCCCGAACCCCGGGGTTGAAGCAAGCCGTGCAAGCGAAGCCCGCGGTCGCGAGCGCGCCGACCACAAGGGCGTGGCGACGGATTCGCAGCAGCCCGCGTAGCGGAGCCGGTGCCGATGGGTGGGACGGGGGACAGAGTCGCCATGGACGGAGCGGGGAGTGCACGGGCGGGCGGGTCTGCGGGATTGGCGCGTCGCAGGGGGAGATGGTGGTGGGGCGAGGGTCCGATCGGATGCCCCGAGGCGGCGAAGGCTTTGCCAGTCCGTTCCCAAGCCTACGTTCAAACTTCAGGCGCGCGCGCTAGGTTCGCGCCCCGCACTTTAAGGAGGATGCATGAGCCCCGTCCGTCCGGAGTGGGATACCCCGATGTATCGGCTTGCGGTTGCGCAGCTCGACCGCAGTGCGGCCCTAATGCAGCTCGACGACAACATTTGGGAGCGGCTCCGCACCCCGCAGCGCGCGCTCGTCGTCTCGTTCCCCTTCCGGCGAGACAACTACTCGACGGTGGACACGGTCTTCGGCTACCGCGTGCAGCACCTGCTCAGCATGGGTCCCACCAAAGGGGGCACACGCTTTGACGAGGATCTCGATCTCGGGGAGATCACGGCCCTCGCGATCTGGATGACATGGAAGTGCGCGATCATCGGCCTCCCCTTTGGCGGCGCGAAGGGCGGCGTCCGGATCAATCCAAACGACCTCTCCCGGACCGAGCTTCAGCGCATCACCCGCCGCTACACCTCGGAGATCATCGAGATGATCGGACCCGACCGGGACATCCCAGGCCCGGACCTCGGGACGGATGAGCAGGTGATGGCGTGGATGATGGACACCTACTCCCAGCAGAAGGGACACACGGTCCCGGGCGTCGTGACCGGTAAGCCGATCGAGATCGGCGGCTCGCTCGGCCGCAAGGACTCAACGGGCCGGGGCGTCGTGACCTGCATGCTCGAGGCGTGCAAGTACCTCGGGATGCCGATCGAAGGAGCGCGCGTCGCCGTCCAAGGCTTCGGCCAGGTGGGCGGTACCGTCGCGCGCCTTGCCGCGCATCTCGGCGCGCGGGTCGTTGCGGTCTCGGACGTAAAGGGCGGTGTCCATGACCCCAATGGTCTCGACATCGCGAAGCTCGACGCCTGGGTGAAGGAGCACCGGTTCTTGGAGGGCTATCCGGTCGGTGAGTCGGTGACGCCGCAGGAGCTGCTGACGCTTCCCTGCGAAGTGCTGATCCCTGCGGCGATCCAGAACCAGATCACGGAGCGCAACGCCGGCGAGCTGCGCTGTCGCATGGTGGTCGAGGGTGCGAATGGTCCGACAACACTCGAGGCAGACGACATCCTGGCCGAGCGCGGCACCTTCGTCGTCCCGGATATCCTTGCGAACGCCGGTGGGGTGACCGTCTCCTACTTTGAATGGGTGCAGGACGCCCAGCAGTTCTTCTGGACCGAGGAAGAAGTGAATCAAAAGCTGATCGCGATCATGCAGCACAGCTTTCGCGAGGTCCTGGCCGTAGCCCGCGAGAAGAAGGTGGACCTGCGCACGGCGTCCCTGATGCGCGGCCTCCACCGCGTCGCCGAGGCGAAGCGGCGTCGAGGCGTGTTCCCGTAAGAAAGGGCGCCGCCACTAGCGTCGCGCCGCCATCGATTTTGCAAGGGCTTCGCCCATCTCGCCGAGAACGCGCGCCACGGCTGCCTGCTTGCCGACGGTCTCTCGCACCTCTGCGAGCTTGGGCCGGCCTTCGAGCGGGCTCTTCGCCTCCCGGCATGGGCATGAGCCGTGTCTGTTTCATTGGGGAGTCCTTCCGGGATTCGGGGGGATGCCGGCACGGTCGCAGAACCCCGTGCGGAGTGTCGGGATCGCGTCCGCCGCCGCCGCGAAGCCGCGGCGGCCCAGCCCGCGCGGAGCCGAGCGGGACGCCTCGTGCCCGCAGCATCCGCGCTCGGCCAGGCCGCTTTTCACCGGGTCGCCTCCCGCGAAAGGTGCTTGCTTATTGAGTCCTGCTCGATTACTATTGAGTAGCACTCAAGAGAGACTTCCGATGGGCCGCATCAGCCAGTTTGTGAACTATGCGCTGAAATTCGAGCAGGCCTATGCCCTCCGCGACTTCTCGATCTGCGCTCCCTGCTTCACCGAGGATGCGGTCTACGCCATCTCCGGGCCGCCTCCCTTTGGAGGAGAGCACAAGGGCCGGGCTGCAGTGCTCGCATACTTTGATGGCGTGACCCAGGGCTTTGATCAGAGATTTGCCTCTCGCGAGGTCCTCGCCCTCGACGGCCCCGAGGAGCGCCGAGATCACGTCTTCATGCACTGGGCAGCGATCTATCGCCTGCCCGGCGCACCTGAACTGCGGATCGAGGGTGACACCAAGGCTTTTTTCTCCGGGGACGCGATCTGCCGCCTCGAGGACGAGATCCCGGCTGAGTTTGCGCAGCGGACCGCGGCCTACCTGGCGGCGCATGGAGCGAAGCTCGCCCCTGCGCCAGCGGCACGATGAGCGGTCGTCGCACTCCGGCTCGCGGGAAGGCGAGGCGGGCCAAGCTCATGCCCGGCCGCCGCGTCTCCGCGCGCAGGCGGGATCCCGAGAACAAACGGGCGCGGATTATGAGCGCTGCGCGGCGCCTGTTTGCCGAGCACGGCTTTGCCGGCACTCCGACGGCGGTCGTTGCGCGTCACGCGGGTGTGTCGGAGGGCATCGTCTTCCACCACTTCGGGTCGAAGGCGGGACTCTTGGAAGCGGTGGCGGCCGACTACGGCCGCGGCCTCGCCGAGGCCATGTTCGAAGCGGCGCCGGAGCTGGGTTCAGTCCCCTCCGCCGCGGCCATGCTGCAGTGCGCCTTTGGCTATGTCCGCAAGCACGGGGCGCTCGCGCGCCTGCTTGGCCTTTCGGCAGATCCCAGCGAGGCCTCGGCCGCGCGCCGCGCAAGTCGCGCGGAGATCGTGGCCGCGCTGGCCCGGGGCTTCGACGCGTGGGGCCGGAGCGGGTTGCTGCGTCCCATGGACGCCCAGATTGTGGCCGAGCTGCTTTTCGCGCTGGTGGAAGCGGCGCTGATGGAGTGTTTTGTGCGCGGGAACGGAAACCGCGAAGAAGATTATCTGCGCGAGGCGGTGCGCTGCGTCGAAGGTGCCGTCCTTCCGCTCCCGACCGATCCTTACCCGACGAGGAGTCCCTCATGAGTCGACCGTTTCCCAACGACCCGTTCCTGCAAGGCAACTATGCGTCCTTCCCGCTGGAGGGCGAGATCCACGACTGCGTGGTCGAGGGCGAGGTGCCCCGGGAGCTCGACGGCACGCTGTACCGCAACGGGCCGAACCCGCAGTACGCGCCGCCGGGCCGCTACCACTGGTTTGACGGCGACGGCATGATCCACGCCTTCGCCATCCACAACGGCCGTGTCGCCTACCGAAACCGCTGGGTCCGCACGGCGAGGTTCTCTCTCGAGCGCGCGGCAGGGGAGGGGCTCTTTGGCGGGCTCGCGGACATGGCCAAGACCGACCCGCGGGCGGCCACCACGTCGCCCAATGCGGCGAACACGAACATCGTGTTTCACGCCGGACGGCTCCTGGCTCTCTGGGAGGGCGGCCCCCCGCACGCGCTCGATCCCCGGACGCTCGAAACGATCGGTCCCTTCGACTTCCGCGGAAAACTCGTGGGCCCCATGACGGCCCACCCGAAGATCGACCCGGAGAGCGGTGAAATGCTGTTCTTCGGATACAGCTTTACGCCGCCCTTCCTGCGCTATCACGTCGTCGCGAAGGACGGCACGCTCGTGCGAAGCGAAGAGATCGAAGTCGCGGTGCCGACCATGATGCACGACTTCATCACGACGCGGGAGCACGTGATCTTCCTGGTCTGCCCGGCCACGATCCGGCTCGAGAACGTCGAGAAGACGGGCTCGCCCCTTGGCTGGGAGCCGGAGTTAGGGACACGAATTGGTGTCATGCCGCGCAGCGGCGGCAGCCGGGACATCGTCTGGTTTGAGGCGAACCCCTGTTACGTCTTCCATCCCATGAACGCCTACTCCGAGCGCGGTCGAATCGTCGCGGACGTGTGCCGCTATCCGCGGCTCCCGCTCTTTGACGCCGGCGACCGCGCCGAGGGCATGGAGGATCTGACGGCCAAGCTCACGCGCTGGACGCTGGACCTCGCAGGAGGAACGGTGAAGGAGGAGGCACTCGACGACATCTCGAGCGAGTTCCCGAGACTCGACGAGCGGCGCTCGGGCCTTTCCTACCGGCACGGCTATGCGGGAGGACTGGCGCCGACTTCGGCCAAGGCCTCGGGCTTTAATGCCATCGTGCACTACGACCTCGAAGCGGGCCGGCGACGCATGCACGTCGTTCCCGAGAAGGACGCGGTGGGGGAGCCGATCTTCGTGCCGCGCACGCCGACTTCGCCCGAAGGGGAGGGGTTCCTGCTGGCGACGGTGTATCGCGGCGCTGAGATGCGGAGCGATCTGGTGATCCTCGACGCAGAGAACGTCGACTCCGCACCGCTGGCGACGGTCCGGCTTCCGCACCGAGTGCCGTTCGGATTTCACGGCAACTGGGGCCAAGGGATCTAACGCGGGCGCCTCTCGAAAGGGCCCTCGCCCCAGGTCTCGCGAGCCGAGGGCGAGGTGATGCCGCGACGCGCGGGGATGGGCGCTCTCGCGGTGCGAGCGCCAAGCAGAACCGATCGGCGGGTTCCTGCCTACCCCATGAGGGCGGGAACGTGGGGCAAAATCTCCTTCGCGACCTGGCTGGCGAAGCCTTCCGGTGCGATCAGCGACGCGAGAAGGAAATGCCTCACCCCGGCTCCTGCGAAGGTGCGCATCTGCTCCAAGACGTCCTTCGGGCGCCCGAGCAAACAATACTTGCGCGCGGCATCGTGAAAGGGCCGGTTGTAGACGCGACTTAGCATGTCCCCGGCACGTGCGAGGGCACGCTCGTAGCTATCGTCGAGCACCGTAAATAGGAGCGCCCCAGTGCCGAAGCGCGCAATCTTCCGCCCGCGATCGTGGGCATGCTTTGCAACGAGCTCGAGGTTCGCGCGGTAGCGTTCGGGCGACGCCATGGTCGAGACATAGCCGTCGCCGAGGACACCCGCGCGCCGCATCGCCGCGGGCGAGCGCCCCCCGACCCAGATCGGGGGGCCGCCGGGCTGCACGGGTTTGGGCGCGGGGGAAATCGGCCCGAAGCGGTAGTGCTTGCCCTCGTGTGCGACGCGCTCCTCCGTCCAAAGCCGCCTGAGCAGCGGGATCGCCTCGTCCATCCGCGCGCCCCGCTCACGGACAGGAACGCCGGAGGCCTCGAACTCCGGCGGATACTCGCCCCCGACGCCAACGCCGAAGATGAGTCGTCCCCCCGAGAGCAGGTCCGCGGTCGCTGCGGACTTGGCCGCGAGTGTGGGATGGCGCAGCGGGAGCAAGTAGACGCCGGTTCCCAGCAAAACGCGCTCGGTCGCCCCCGCGAGAAAGGACAGGAGTGAGAGCGATTCCAGGAGCGGGACGTGGAAGGCGATGTGGTCTCCGACCCAAAGTGAGTCGAACCCGAGCGCCTCCGCCTCTCGCGCCTGATGGAGCGCGGCATCGCGAGAGAGTCCGCCGAGCACGAGCCCACACCGCACGCGGGGATCAAGGGGCAGGGGGTCGGTCATGTGCGGTCTCCTCCGGCTCGAGGCAGCCTAGCCAAGTCCGACGCTCCGTCGCCCGTTCGGAGGCGCTGCTAGAGTCCGGATGCCCTCCGGCGAGGAGTCCCCCATGAAGTTTACCTGGTTCAACCTCATGCCCTGGCCCTTCCTGCCGGATGACTTCCGCCAGACACATCGCTCGGTTTGGGTCGACATTCCGAACACCCTGTATGACCCGCGGCGGGGTCACTTCGTATACCACCAATATATGGACCAGCTCGAATACGCCGATGCGCTCGGCTTTGACGGGATCGGCGTGAATGAACACCACCAGAATGGCTACGGCCTCATGCCGTCGCCCAACCTCATTGCCGCGGGCCTTGCGCGCCGCACCTCGCGCGCGGCGATTGCGGTCATCGGCAATTCGATCGCGCTCTACAACCCACCCATCCGGGTGGCGGAGGAGTTCGCGATGCTCGATGTGATCTCCGGCGGGCGGCTGCTTGCGGGCTTCCCGGTGGGGACCTCGATGGACACCAACTACTGCTATGGACAGATCCCGGCGCTGACCCGCGACAAGTACGCCGAGGCACACGAGCTCATCATGCGCGCCTGGACCGAGGACGAGGTCTTCGCCTTCGACGGCAAATACAATCAGCTCCGCTACGTGAACTGCTGGCCCAAGCCCATCCAGAAGCCCCATCCGCCCATCTACATTCCCGGCGGCGGCTCGATCGAGACTTGGGACTTTTGTCTCGACCATGATTACAACTACTCCTACCTCTCCTTCGGGGGGTATCTGCGCGGCCGGGCGCTGCTCCAGGGCTACTGGGACCGGGTCGCAGCCCGTCAGAAGGACGAGTCGCCCTATCGCGCTGCCTTCGCCCAGATCATTGCGGTGGCCGACACCGACGCCGAGGCCGAGAAGCTGTACGCCGAGCACATCCTCTATTTCTTTAACCGCTGCCTCCACGTCTACCCCGGTTTCGCGGACGCCCCGGGCTACCGCACCATCAAGACCATCCAGTCCGGCGCGCTCTCACAGCTGACGGAAGACATGCAAAAGGTGTTCACGAAACTCACCTGGAAGGACCTGATCGAAGGCGGCTATGTCATCGCAGGAAGTGCGGAGACCGTGCGCCAGCGGATGGAAGAGATGATTCGAGGCTTGCACGTCGGTCACGTGTTCTGCCTCTTCCACAACGGCAACATGCCCGACGAAAAGACGCGCCACTCGACGAGACTCTTCGCCGAGCGCGTCATGCCCCACCTGCGAGAGCTGTGGCCGGAGTGGAAGGGCGATGACCGCTGGTGGTGCAAGCCCATGGAAGAGCGCCTTCGGCCCGAGGCCTCTCTCGGGGGCGGTGCGCGGTCATGAACTTCCGCTGGATCGAGACGGCGCGGGGCGCGAAGGTGCGGGTGTTGGAAGGCGGGAAGGGTGCGCCAGTCCTTTTCTTGCACGGCGCGGGCGGGCTCCTGGCGGAGAACCCCTTTCTCGACCGACTCGCGCAGCGCTACCACGTCCTCTCACCGGAGCTGCCCGGATACGGCGAGTCGAGCGGCGAGACCCTGCTCGAGGACATGCTCGACTTCGCGCTCCACGGCTGGGATGTCGTGGAGGCGCTTGGTCTCGAAAGACCCCACGTTGTCGGCCACTCCATGGGCGGGATGATCGCGGCGGAGATGGCGTGTCTTGCACCCCGCGATCTTCGCAAGCTCGTGCTCGCAGCTCCCATGGGTCTTTGGATTCCCGACGCGCCGCTTCCTGACCTCTTTGCGCTGCTCCCGCATGAGGTCGCGCAGGTGCTCTTCCACGACCCTGCGCGCGGCACAGCGCTTCTCACCGGTGGCCTCGACTTCCGGAATCTTGAGGCGCTAAAAGACTTTTACATCGGCAACGTGAAGCGCCTCGGCATGGCCGGGAAGATTCTCTTCCCGATTCCAAACCGCCGGCTCGCAAAACGCCTCTACCGACTCCGCGCGGAGACGCTGCTCGTCGTCGGCCGCAGTGACCGTCTTGTGCCGGCAGCCTACGTACAGCGCTGGCAGGAGCTCGTGCCTCGGGCGCAGCTCGCGTGGGTGGACGCAGCGGGCCACATGCTGCCGTACGAGGAGCCCGAGGCCTTCGTCGGTGCGGTCTCCCGTTTCCTTGGCTGACGTGGCTGCGCGAATTGAACCGGAACCTTCCGAGCAGTCGCGTTCCGAGCACGTCCCGCTCTGGCTGAAACTTGTCTACGGCGCACCGAGCTTTGCCGGCGCAGCCATGACGATCCCCATCGCCATCCATATGACGAAGTTCTACTCCGATGTGGTGCTCGTACCGCTCGGGTTCCTTGGCATCGCCATCGCTGTGGCTCGGGCACTCGATGCCATTAGTGACCCCCTGGTGGGCTTCTTCTCCGACCGCACCCGCACGCGCTGGGGCCGCCGCCGCCCCTACATGATCCTTGCGGCACCGGTCTGCGCGGTCTTCTTTTATCTGCTCTTTACGCCCCCGCCGCAGCTTTCTGGGCGTGATGCGGTTCTTTGGTTCGCCGGCACCTTCATCCTCTACTCGCTCGCCCACACCACCTACGTGATTCCCCACTACGCGCTCGGGCCTGAGCTCACGCTCGACTACAACGAGCGCTCGACTCTCTTCGGTGTGCGCGAGGGCTTCGTGATCCTCGGCACGATTGTGGCGGCCCTCCTCCCCGGCGTTCTGATTCAAAGGCTCGGCAACGAGCGTTCGGTCTTCTTCACGTTCTCCCTCTTCTTCGGGACCATCCTCATCGTCCTCTACACCCTCCTGGCGGTCGTGGTGCGCGAGCGCCCCGACTTCTACGAGCGGAAGCCGAGTCCGTTTGTCCCCGGAATCCGGCGGGCACTGCGCAATCGCCCCTTCCGCATCTTGCTCGCGACCTATGTGGTGGCGAGCATTCCGGGGGCCATCCCCGGGACGCTCATGCCCTACTTCAACGAGTATGTGGTGCGACCTGCGAACCCGCCGCTTTGGCTCGCGATCTTTCTCGGTGCGTACTTCGGTGCCGGCTTCTTGTTCCTTCCTGCCTGGGTGTGGGCCGCACGGCGCTTCGGGAAACGCCCGACCTGGCTCGCGAGCTTTGCCATGGGGACAACCGGTGGGGCTGCCATGTTCTTCATTGGCCAAGGCGACACGACGGCACTGCTGCTTCTTCTGTGCTGGGCGGGCTCGGCCTTTGGCGCGGGTCTCTTTCTCGGGCCGGCGATTCAGGCCGACGTGATCGACTACGACGAGCTCCACACCGGAAAGCGGCGCGAGGCGCAGTACGCCGCCTTCTGGTCCATCCTCCCCAAGTTCGTCGTGATTCCAAGCGCCGCCATCCCGATCGCCTTCCTCGGATCGATCGGCTACAAGCCCAACGTCCCGCAGACCCCCGAAGTCGTGCTCGCCATCAAGGTGCTCTTCGCTCTGACGCCCGCTATTTTCTCCGTTTTCTCGTTCTTTATCGCGTGGCGCCTACCCATTGATGAGACCGTTCACCGCGCAATCCTGAGCGGAGTGGCCGCGCACCGGCGCGGCGAGTCCGCGCACGATCCCCTGACGGGCGAACTCCTCGCGCCCCAAGCCTCGCGCAACGTTCCGGAGGAAACGGCCTGGTTCCTCGATTATTTCTCCACCGGAGAGCTAAGGCGCGCATTGGCGAACGGCCCGGCGACGCTCTTGCGTGACGTGCAGCTCGCCGCGGGAGCATCGATTGCTCTGTGCATCGGCGCCGTGGCCGTCGTGGTGAGCCACGTCTCGGACCTCAAAGTGGAACCGGGTCCGCTCGCTGTGCTGGCGGTCGTGGGCTCGGGCATCTCGCTCTCTGCAGCCGCGTTCCACCTGCTCCGGCTTGGCGCAGCCCGCCGCTTCCGCACGAGCGAGATCCCGAGCAAGTTGATCGAACTCCACCTCGAGGCGGCAAATCGTCGTTAGCGGTTCGACCTGGCCTTCGCGGGGTGTGTCCCTCCGTGCGGGAGGGCGTCGGGGAAAGGGGGCCAAAGACTCCGCGCTCCCCGGTCGGCTTGCTTCCTGCCGTGCGAAGATGGAGGGATGCCGCAGCCCCGCATCACCGTGCACTGCATCGCCAACGCCCATCTCGATCCGGTCTGGCGCTGGTCCTGGCAGGAGGGCTATGCGGAGACGCTTGCGACGGCCCGCGCTGTGGTGGATCGCCTGCGGGAGAGTCAGGACTTCATCTTTAGCCGCGGGGAGGCTGCCACCTTTGCCTGGATCGAAGAGGCAGATCCCGAGCTTTTCGCCGAGATTCGTCAGTATGTGGCCGCCGGTCGCTGGAACATCATCAATGGCTGGTGGGAGCAGCCTGACTGCAATCTCCCTGGTGGCGAGTCGTATGTGCGACATGCGCTTTACGGCAAGCGCTGGTTCCGCGACAAGTTCGGGGTCGACGTAAGAACGGGATGGAACCCGGACAGCTTCGGCCACAACGCCGGCCTGCCTCAGATCCTCGCGAAAAGCGGCTACAACGCCTACTGCTTCTTCCGCCCGGGGCCGCATGAGAAAGAGATCCCCAAGCCCTTCTTCTGGTGGCAGGGACAGGACGGGAGCCGGGTTCTCGCGCTGCGCCCTCCGGTCGGACACTACGCGGCGTGGCAGGAAGATCTCGGCGATCTCGTGCGGGCAGCCGCCGAGAAGGCCCGAGAGCTGGGTTTGGAGCACGCCATCTTGTGTTATGGCGTCGGCAATCACGGGGGTGGGCCGACAAGGAAAAGCATCGCGAGCATTCGCGCCCTCCAGCGCAGCGAGGCCGAGCCGAACGCCATCTTCAGCACGGTCGACGCCTTCCGCACAGCGATCGCCGAGCAGGCGAAGACGTTTCCGACGGTGGTGGGCGATCTCCAGCACCACGCACCGGGTTGCTACACCTCTCACTCAGAGATCAAACGGCTAAACCGCCTCGCGGAAAGCCGCCTGTCCGCTGCCGAGCGCTGGTGCTCGCTCGCGGCACTCGCAATCGGGTGGGAAAACCCAACTGCCGAGTTCGCTCGCGCCTGGCAGCAGGTCCTCTTCAACCAGTTTCACGACACCTTGGCCGGAACGAGCCTCCCGGCCGCCTATGCCGATGCACGCCAGCGCTACGGGGAAGCGCTCTCCATCGCGGCGCGTCTCGAGAACGCAGCGCTCCAAGCGCTCGCCGCCTGCGTCGACACGCGCATCGATGCGAACCCCGAGCCCGCCGCCGCAAAGGGCCGGCCGATCCTCCTGTTCAATCCGTCCGCGTGGGAGCGGACCGACGCCGTCACAGTCCAGTGGGGATGGCCTTCGCAGCCAGCCGATCGGCTCGTCGACGAACATGGAGTGGAGGTTCCTTTCCAGCCCACTCAGCCCGACGTCTTCCCTGCGGCCTTGCGCATTCACTTCGAGGCGACCTTGCCCGCACACGGCTATCGCGTGTATCGCTTCGTGCAGGGGGAGTCCAAGCCGCAAGGCGGGCCCGCCGCCGCCGGGAGTCCGTTCCCGGCGATTGGCCCCTCCTCTCTTGAGAACCGGTTCTACCTTCTCTCCTTCGATCCGCAGGAGGGCCATCTCGTACGCCTCTTCGACAAAGTGCACGGCGTGGAGGTGCTGCGCGCACCCGCCTGTTCGCTTCTCGTCCTCGACGATCCAGGGGATACCTGGGGACACGACATTCACTCCTGGCGCAACGAGATTGGCCGCTTCGCATCTGCGACCGTATCTCCCGGAGAAGGAGGCCCGGCCCAGGCCACGCTCCGCATCGATACCAAATGGAAGGGCTCTAGCGCCCGGCAGGAGTTCACACTCTACAGAGACAATCCCCGCATCGATGTCGTGCTTCACATAGACTGGCACGAGAAACACGCGATGGTGAAGCTCTCCGTGCCGACCGCTGTCCAGCGGGGAGCCCTCACCTACGACGCGCCCTACAGCACAATCGTGCGGGAGGCGAGCGGCCTCGAGGAGCCGGGACAGGCCTGGATCGATCTCAGCGGTTTTGCAACCACGATCGATCAGCAGTCGATTCCCTATGGCGTCTCGCTGCTGAATGATGGGAAGTTCGGCTTCGACTGCCTGGAGAGCGACCTGCGCATGAGCCTGCTGCGCTCTCCCATCTATTGCTTCCACGCGCCTGCCCGTGCGGAAGCGGATCGGGAGTACCTCTACCTCGACCAGGGGGCGCAGACGCTTCGCTATGCACTGCTGCCCCACGCAGCGGGGTGGCAGGAGGCGGGTACCGTGCGAGAGGCGCACGCCCTCCACCATCCCTTTGTGAGCGTCTTCCAGTATCCGCATCCTGGTCGCTGGGGCGCGTCGCGGATGCTTTTGTCCGTGGATCCGGCCAATGTGTTGGTGGGAGCGCTGAAGGGCGCGGAGAGCGGGGACGCACTCGTCCTGCGTCTGTTCGAGACGCACGGAAGGCCGACCGAGGCCACCGTCACGCTCGCCGGGGAGCCCGCACTGAAGACTTGGATGGGGGCTTGGGAGCTGAAAACACTCCGGCTCGAACGAGGCGGTCCGATCCGGGAGGTCGGTCTGCTGGAGGAGTGACCCGAGGCGGATGCCGTTCCGCGAATCTGGGCACGTCTGTTTTTCCCAGAATCTGCTCTCCGGCGTCATGGCTCCCGATACGAAATCCCTCCTTCGGCGAGGGCTGTGGGCGAGACCGCCTCGCGAGGCAAGCCGCCGGTCAGCCCTTCCGCTCTTCCACCTGAACCACGAGGACGCCCCCCTGGCCCCGGCGCCTCGGGACCCAGTCCGCGGCCACGATCTCCCAGAAATTCTCCTCGGCGTCCGCGGCCGCGCGCGCCTCGGCCTCTAAGGGGTTCGCGGCCGGATAGGCCACGCACTTGAGAGGGGTCCTCACCCCACTCCTATCGGAGGGCACCGGCTCCATCTCCATCCTAAAGATGGAGAAGACCGGGAATGTGGTATTATCGCCCCGCCGCGTTGACGGACGGCAGCGGCATCGCACCTGCGATCGCTCCCTCCGCGATGGCGCAGGTGCTCTGGACTCCCCGCTCCGCCGCAACGCGGCACTCTTTGGCAGCGCAGGGCCCATGCGGCCTACATCGAACCGGACTGCCGCTCCTTCATGCGACGACTCTTGGGATCGTAGCCGGGCATCCATTCGTCGAATTTCGGGAGATCATCTTGGATCTCCCAGAAGGGCGCCTTTGAGCCCGTAAAGAGGTGAAGCGCCGGCCGCACGCCCGGATCCTCATCGAGTGTGCCGGCAGGGATCACTACGCTTGGCCGACCCTCCTGCACGATGGGGACGCTCGAGCCGCAGACGCGACAAAAGCCGCGCCGATTGTCAGGGGACGATTGGTAAAGCGTGATCAGCTCCTGCCCTTTCCGATAGCGAAACTGCGCGGGACGGGCGTGCGCGAAGGTGCCGAAGGCGGCGCCGCCTGCCTTACGACACATCGAACAGTGGCAGTTCGTCATGAGAGGGATCTCGTCGGCCTCGAACTGAACGCCGCCGCAAAGGCATGTGCCCCGCACCATCGCTCTCTCCTTCAGCAGTTACCTGTTCCAAGGGTCATGCGAACGTTTGAACCGCCACCGCGCGGCGCCAGTTGCAGGGTGCGCTAAGCCGCAAGCCGCCTGTGGAGAAAGATAGGGGGTATGCAAGGGGAGAGGAGTAGCGCCTGGAGATCACGATGCGATTGCCCAAGACACGGGAGATCGTGCGAGCGACCCGGCAACCTCAGGCCGGAACGAACAGCTTCTCACGCTTGGCGCCCGTGTCTCGGTCTAAGCAGCCAGCGGCCCACGCGGTCTCGATAGGTTTCGTACTCCCTCCCGAACTCACGTAGCAAGTGCGGCTCTTCGTAGAGGACGATGAAGAGTTGGAAGCCGGTGAAGACCGCTGAGGCGTAGACGAGGAGGATCGCGGCTTCGAAGAAGGCGGCCCAGCCGAGGATCACCGTGAGGACTCCCACGTACATGGGATTGCGCGTCAAGCGGTACAGCCCTCTCACGACGAGCTTCTTCGGGGCATCAAGCGGAGCGGGCGTTCCCCGCCCGAAGGCCGCGAAGTCCCACACGCACCAGGCATAGATGCAGCTGCCGAAGCCGAGGAGCAGCCATGCGCTCGCAAGCGCGCCGCCTGAGGCTCGCGGGTGGCCGCGGGCGATCCACAAAGGCAGGTAGACAGCGATCGTGCCAGGTGCGACAAGGGTGAACAGAAGGTTCTTGATCAGCAGGGCCATCATCCCACCTCCGCGGTGTGTTCAAAACGACGAAAGCTCGGGGCGAAAATCGCCGCGGCCCCCTCGTCGCGTGAGCCCACGCTGGTCCAACGTGCGGCCTCCCGCATCGCAAAAGGGGATCTGCGATGAAGCGGGGAGAGCACGGCGACTCCACTTTGCCCGCACGTTTGCCGGACCTGCTGTTGTGTCGGCGCGGCGGCGCCGCGCCGACCATGTGATCAGCGCTGCGGGCTCGCGTTCGGGATCGGCCGCTCCTCAAACTGCGGAGCCTTGTCGCCGATCTCATCCCAGGGTGCTTTCGAGCCCACGAAGATGTGACCCCCGATTCGAAGTCCAGGATCATCATCCAGAATCCCCGCCGGTACCCAGTAGGCGGCAGCGCCGTGGAGCTTCTGCGGAACCGGGCTTCCGCACGTTCGGCAGAACGTCGTAGACCAGCCCGTGGGCTTAACGAAGGTCTGACGAAGCCCTTCACCGCAAAGCCATTTGAAATCAGTTTCGGGTACGACGATCACCGCGTTCGAAGCTGCACCCGAGACCTTGCGGCACAGAGAACAGTGACACATTCCAACGTCAGTCACGGCGCGCGAGTACTCGAATCGGATCCCACCGCATAGGCAGCTTCCACCGACCATGACGATTCTCCTTTGGGACGTGCTTCCGAGGGGATGTCCACTCCCCCGGGTTTCGCCCGAGACCTTACCACCCACCGCCAGCGGCTGCGGCGTTCGCTCAACGGTGCCAGACTCGCCCTCGACGAACTTGACCAAGGCAAGGGTCGGATTCTCCGGTCCGAAGAAGGCCGTGGTCTCGAAGACGGGACGAAGCCGAAGGGCACTGACGCCGAGCGCGCAGAAGCTTCAGCAGATTGCGATCGTCGCGCGCAACCACTCTCCAATCTGTTCGTAAACCGCCTCATAGACCTCTTGCTGCGTCAGGCTCGAGCGTTTCGGAACTTTGAAGGAATGGTCCCCGCCCTCTACGACGTAGAGCTGAGCAGGGGGCTTGAGCTTTTTGATAAACGGTTGCAGCTCCGCAGGCGTGCCGAATGTGTCTCGTGATCCTTGCACAAATAGCATCGGAGCCTTGACGTCCGATAAGTGCCTCACGCGAAGCTTCTCGGGCCTTCCCGGAGGATGCAACGGATAGCCAAGGAGGACTAACCCAGCCAAATCCACAGCATCCTGAGCAGCAATCTGCGAGGCGATCCGCCCACCCATCGACTTGCCGCCGATGACAAGCGCATTGCGGCCGAACTTCTCGTGATCGCGAATCGTCTCGATCACAGCCCGATAACAAGCCTCCAGTTTGTCGTTCGGATCGGGAACGCGACGGCCGTCCTCCATGTAACAGAAGTTGAAGGTGGCTGTGTCAAACCCGCGCGCAGCAAGCTCCGTCGCCAAAGTCACCATGAATCCACTCGTTTGACCTGCGCCAGCTCCGTGACCGAGGATCAAGGTAATCCCCGCTCGTTCACGCCCCGTAGCGGAATAGACAAGCGCAGTCACGCTTTGAGTGGGCGTGATCTCGACTCGAACTTCCTCTCGCATGTTTCCCATCCTCCCCCTGAAGACTGCTGCTGCCTCACAATCCTGACCGCGCCAAGTCGCTGCTTCGCGGTTACTACTCGCAGGCCCCCATCTCTTCGCCAATGGCGAAAGTCCTTCGGAACGAACTCTGGTCGCTGAGCAGACTTCTTTGGCGTGGTCAGACTTGCGGGCGAGATCGGTCCTCCGCTCCTCCTAAGCGCAAGTGACACCCGTCTGACAATCCCACCGGGGATCATGCCCGTCGGTCCTACGGCCCACGCGCGAGAGAATATTGCGTGACCTCGTAGAGGGGCTCATAGCCAATGCGCGCATAGATGGCGTTCGATGTCGGATTTGCGAGATCCGCGTACAAGCAGCAGTAGCTGTTTCCCATGGAGAGGATCGTACCGCTTAGGGCGGCTACGCACGCAGAGGCATACCCGCGTCGTCGCTCGGCCGGCGGGGTGAAGACCAGGGCCAGGCGCCTACCGCTCGGTGTAGCACCCGTCCACGCAGCCATGCTCACCGGATTTGAAGCTTGCCAGAGGTAGAGCTGGCCTCGGCCAATGACTCGCCCGGCCACCTCTTGCGGGTCGTCGGAGTCGCCGGTTGCCGCTTCCTCCGTGAACTGTGCCACCCACTCGGCCACTTGCCGAAGATCAGATGACGTGGCCTGTCGCAGGCGACCTGGCGTTGCAGGAAGGTTCCCGCGCACTTGGTGCAGGACGTAGAAGCGCTGGCGCATCCGGGCCTGCGAAGGCTGCTGCTGAAGCCTCGACCATCGAGCCGCGAACTCGCCTGCGCTTGGCTCGGGTCCTATCACCCCTGGGAGTGAAGGCAGCTCCGCGCGGAGTGAATGGATGAGCGCATCAACTGCCGCGGGTTCCATCCGCGAGACGAGGAGGGCGCGGGGTGGCGTCCGAAGGGCGCAAGCGACGACCGAGTTGCGCTGCTGAATGGAGAGGAGCCATGGATGAGAGCTGTCGGAGGAGGGCTCCGCTCGTAGCGAGTGCGCGAGTCCAAGGATGAGGTTGTTTTGTGCCTCGGCCTTTAGGAGCCAGGGTTCGGCGCATTTTAGGAATGACTCTGCGTCGGCGTGTCTCAGTACTCGCAGGTCGGGGCTCATTAAAGTCGTATGCTCATGGCTCGGGCTCAGCTCGCTCGCAGTTGCCGAGGCGGTGTCTCGCCGGGCGGTACCCCTTCAGGATTGGGTGGGTGTCTCGTCCCTGGACGCACCCCGGTCCAAAGAGACCCCGCATGCTCTTTGCGAGGACCCTCCTCGCCAGGAAGAGACTGAGAGTCGGCGAAGCGCGTTCGATCCACCAAAGACACCAGGAAGGGATGACCACGATCGCTTTGTCACGAGCGACCGCGTCGAGGGCAGCGTGAGCGAATCGCAACGGGTCCATGGGTCGGTACCGCTGCCAGAACTGTCGCAGAATGCGTCGCTGCTCATCCTCCGGGATCCCCGGGGTGAGCACGCCGTACCGGCCCCCCTCTAGAATAGGCGTCCGAATGGCACCGGGGCACAGCACGCTGACTCGGACTCCCTCGTAGCTTGCCTCGGCTCGAAGAGCTTTCGAAAGCCCCACAACCGCGTGCTTGGTCGTCGAGTAACTCGCGGCGAATGGTGTAGGCACCAAGCCTGCCATGGACGCTGTATTCACGATGTGCCCGAACCCTTGCCGTCGCATCAGCGGATAGGCGGCCAAGACGCCGTGGATCACGCCGAACAGGTTGACCTCGATGACCGCTCGCCAGTCGTCGATCGTGCTGTTGACTACCTCGCCCCCGCCCGTGATGCCGGCGTTGTTGAAGAGGAAGTCGAGGCGCCCGTGCGTCTCGAAGGTCCGCCTCACCACCTCTTGGAATCCCTTGGGGTCCCTCACGTCAAGAAAGGTGCCGACCGCCCCCCGGCCTTGCGTAGATCGTGCAACTTCATCAGCGGCTTCGGCATCGCGGTCGGCCGCCACAACGACGCACCCTCGGCTGGACAGGGCTTCCGTGAGCGCCTTTCCGATGCCCGATGCGCCTCCGGTGACGAGCGCTACCGCATCCTCAAAGGTGCGGATGCCAGCTTGAGTCGCCATCGAGTGCCCCCTCTGTACGGCAGCGGACCCCCTGCACTTCTACGCTGAAGTGGTGCCCGACACTCGGTCTTTCGCTTGAGCCGCGGGTTGAGGGGCATTTCGGGCATAGAAGTCAGGATCGTAGAATTGGAGACTCGAAGGGGCTCGACCGAGTCGGCGTGCAATTCGGTTCCGCTCTTTCGAAGAGCTGAGATTCGATCGCAAACTTGCGCTTCCAACGAAGATGACAGACCACGCCAATGGCGATCGTACCCGCCGCGGAGAGCAAGGACGCGTACAAGGCGGGGCTCGAATCACCTTCGAGGCCACCCGATGAGAACCTGTGATCCAGCTCCGAGACGAGTGCCAGACCCGCGACATACAGCGTGAGCTTTGTGGCCCGTAGCAGGTCCCGAACAAAGGCCTGGCGAACACATCCATCGCAGACGAGCCACCCGGCCGAACTTGCGGGTAAAAGAAGCAGAGGCCAGCCGATCGCGAGTTCGAGGAAGCCACCGATTCGGTGCTCATGACCACAACAGCCCAAGGAGCCGGTAAAGGAATTTCGAGAGTCCCCGCTGATTCTACACCCCAACTCCAAGACCGCGTCGTGAGTCCGCAATGGGGTCACAGCCACGGCCTCTCTTTCGGCCCACGTGCCGTCTCAGAGCGAGGTGCAAAATCCGCGTCGATGCCAGTGCGCATCACGTGACCAAGGGCTTCTCAGCCGGAGATATCTCTCACAACGAAGACGGAACGGACTTGAGAGTGGGTTTTGTTTCAATGGAAATTCACAGCGTGCGTCCCGTGCTGAATCTCCAGGTTGCGGTGGATCTTGCGTCCATCTGCAAAGGTGACTTGGAAGTTGTGGCGGCCCGGTGCAAGTGGCACCCGCCCAAGTGGTGTCCGCCCAACGTCATGACCGTCGATCCAGATCCGCGCCCGAGGGTGAGCATCAATCTTCACGAGGACGTGCTTGGGAGCCCCCGGCGTTGTGTGAAGGGCGTTCTGTGGATGAGGCATGGGAGCAGGAATGGGCGGTGGAGGGTTGGCCTCCGGCGTCCGCTCGTGTGCACTCTCCGTTCCTTCGCCAGACTGGAGCGCGATCGTCTGGCCTTGCCCAGCCGCCAGTGGTGCAGCAGGTGGTTCCGAAGACACGATCGGCGGTGGACGAGGCGCGAGCTCGCGGGCGCCGCTCCCCGCAATTGGCGGTGCGGTGACCCGACCCAAGAGGAATGCCACTGCTGCCACGATTAAGAAGACCGCAAACCGTCCGACGCGCATTTCGGGCATAAGGGGGAGCGCACCAGCGCTCTTTGGCCCTGGCAGCTTCGAAGGGAAAGCGAGTCGTCTCACGCGAATGAATTCCGAAGCGCGCTCAGCTCCCCGCCCGGCTGCACCCCGAACTGCCGCCAGGGCCTGAGGGATAAAGCGCAGCGGCGGCAGAGCGATCTTCCTGGGAAGGCGTCGGGCGCGGAAGACGATGCTTTTCAGAAAAATCTCGATGCGCCTTATGACCTCCCTGATGGCAGGGGTGGCACGTCGCCCTGTGAGCACCAATTTGCTCCAGTAGTGCGCACTCCAGATTCGTGTGTTGCGGAGAGCAGCCATGGAGCGGGCGGCAATGCCCTCCGCTCTATCGATTACCAGTCCCCCCACGTTCTCGGTGCGCGAGGGGACCGCATCGCGGAATTGGTTCGCGGCTTGGGAAAGAGCTTGGCCAAGAAGGAGGGTATGACGCCGTCCCACGCGCTCTGCCTTTCTGCTCGCCTCTCTACTCCAAAGCGCAAGGCGGCGGAACTTGTCGCTGAGGCGGCCGAGGATGGTCCCCCTCTCGTCGAACGCCACGTCGACGTGCCTGTTGGGGGCCGATTTTGCCGCGACGCTGACTTGAGGAGAAGGGCGTGCAGCGGGGAGCGCCACAGCCTCTTCAGACCTCGCTGCTGGAGTCTCTTCCGCCCTGAGGGCTGCCTTTTCTTGGCGCAACGCTGCCGCAAGATCCCCCGTTGCAAGCCGCCGCTCGACCTCCCAGCGAACGAGGCGCGGAACCCCGTTGGCCTTCTGCACAAGGTCCGCCCAGTCGAGGTCCCTTAGAAGCGAGAGCTGATCTGCGCCGAAGGCTCTTTGTACCCAGGTGGCGGCCTCTTGTGGCGTCACTTGGCCTGCGAGTTCGACGTACTCCGCGCAGCCTTGGAACACCGCAACCGCAGCTTGTAAGGAGCGCCCATCCATGCCCGCCAGAATGACTTGTACTGCGCGTCCGGCTCCGCTCACAAGCTCCGCGAGTCGCTCCGCACAATCGCGCGGCATACTTTGTGCCTCGTCGACGAGCAGGAGCGTTCGCACGCCACGCGCATGAGACGCGCGCGCGGCCGCAATGAAATCGTCCCAAGATCCTGCGGCTCCTTCGAACGCGCGGATCCACTTGATCACCTCTTCGGCCGGAACGTTCAGCCAAGGAAGGAAAACAGTGCGGACGAACGGCGGCGGTCGCTCAACAATCCGACGGAGGAGGAGGGTCTTGCCTGCGCCGATGGGTCCGAGAAGCACGATCGGATTGCGCTCGGCAACGATCGCCTGCTCTAGGGCCGCTAGCGCACGATCACACGCGGCCGACGGGATTGCGATACCCGGGTCTGCACAGTCGCGGAATAGATTCTCCCGCGTGCATTGAATCGCCATGGAACGTCTTACTTTGGGGGTCTGGCCTCGGGAGCGACCTACGGCCCCGCCACACTGAGTCAGCATATAAATCTAATGAGGTGAGAGAGGGATCGCAAGGTGTCGTGGAGGTCATGGCACCTCGGCCACCGGCGGACGAGCCCTGACGGGGCCGGCGCCGGAGCTCCGCGGCGCAAGCTTCTCCGATTTGGGAAGGGGAGCTCGCGGCGAACTACCGGCGCCGGCGGCCTCGCGGAAAAACCCGATACGAGGCCGACGTCATTGTCTCTTGAGGGATGGGCGATGGTCTGTGACCGACGTCACGAGAGCGCGGCGCCACGCAGCCAGAGCGTCCAGTGTTCTTTGGCAGCAGGAGGCGCACGCGACTCCAGCACCGGACGTTTGGAGAGGCCACGATCCTTCTCCTCTCTGAGAAGGCAAGAAGGTCCCTGTGACTCCTTCCCGAACGGCCGCGCCGTCCCATTCCTTACTCCCGATTCCCATGAAACGGCGTGGCGTAGCTCCCGCTTCTGGTAACGATACGCGCTGGAGTGTTGAGTTCGCGATTCTGAGTGATTGGCCATCGCGATATTCACCGCATTTTCGTTATGAGCCGCCGCAAGCTTTGTCGTCTGATTCACTGGCACAAGTTTAGGGGCGGCAAGGGCAGCGTCTGCGACCCGCTCGATGGGCTGGCCCAAACCAAAACGTGCGCGGGCGAGGGCTCGCCGTCCACGGAGTGCCGGAATGTAGCTTGCGTTCGGCCCGGCTCGCAGCCGACCGTGGGACGAGTCGCGAAGCGTCGCGGACGACGCTGCTCGGAGGCCGAGGCAGCCAGCCCGATTCAGTTCCCCGCGGCGATCGGGCTGGCTCGGGGGAACTGCGAACTCGAACGCCTTTTCTGAGCGCCGAGCGCTTCATGTTACCCTGAGAGGTGCGGACTCTATGCGCCGCGAGGAGGATCTTCATGCCTGCGAACCCCCCGGAGAACATGCCTCGGGTGACGCCCTATCTCTACTACGAAGATGTTGCGGGTGCCTTGACCTGGTTGGCCAAGGCGTTTGGCCTGCGCGAGCGGCTGCGGATGCCTGGGCCGAGCGGAGGGATCATGCACGCCGAGATGGAGCTGGCGGACGGCGTCATCATGATGGGGCGCCCTGATCCAAATTACAAGAATCCAAAGCACCTCGGCCACGTGACTCAGAGCCTGTACGTCTATGTGAATGACGTCGACAAGCACTTTATCCGCGCGAAGGAGGCAGGGGCGAAAATCCTCGCCGAGCCTACGGACCAGTTCTACGGCGACCGCCGCTATGGAGCCGAGGATCCGGAGGGGCATCAGTGGTTTTTCGCCCAGCATGTGCGCGACATCGCGCCCGAAGACATGAAACCTCCCGCTTAGGAGAGCGGTCTATTCTGCTGCGCGCGCGAATCTAGAGTGAGGTCCCTCGCTTCGAGGGGCCTCACTTGATTGTGCAGCACCCGCACGACGTTGAATCCTTCAGCGGGGCACCGCCAGTGTCCCTGAGTTGTAAACGATCTCGCCTCCGACCAGTGTCAAGAGGCTCTCCGTTCTCGGCAGATCAGGGACGGGAGCGACGAAGATGTCCTGCGACAGGACCGCGAGATCCGCGAGTTTGCCAGGCGCAATCTCACCCTTTTCGTCTTCCTGAAACTCGGCGTATGCAGAGCCCCGCGTATAGGCCTCAACGGCTTGCTCGCGGGTGATCGCCTCGGAAGGTCTCCCGGGGTGAATCACCGCGAACATGATATTGAGGTAGGGATTCAGAGGGCCGTCCGAGCCCAGTGCGAATGGGATGCCGGCTTCGATCAGCGATCGTGCGGGTACGTACTCGAACGGCTCGCCGTAACGCGCCACAAAGATGTCTTTGAAGACGAAATGACTCGGATTTTGAACCACGATCACACCCAAATCGCGTGCGCGAGGGATGAGGTCAGGAAGCAGGCCGTCCCCATGTTCGACTCTGACGCGCCTTGTCTTCCAGTCCACTCGCTTTGCTTCGGATTCCATCGCACCCAGGAATAGCTCCGCGGTCCTGTCGCCCACCGCATGGACGAGCAACGGATCATCGTTTTCCAGAGACTCGTGAAGCATCGCCCGCATCTCTTGCTCGGGTAGATAGAGCTGACCTGACCATCCCTCGCGATCGCGATACTCCGAGCGCAGGGCCGCTCGCCGCTCGAGGGGTGTCCCGTCGAGAAGCCATTTCGTGCCGGCCACCGTAACGCGCGCACCTCGCTGTGGGCGCTTCGGCAAATCGCCTCTGGTTGGGTCGCGGGAGTCAAGCCCTGTGGCGGGGAATCGAATCACGCGAATGCGGATCGGCAGCTTTGCCTGCTGCAGCACCCGAACGTACCTGTCGGTGGCCATGAGAGACATGTTCTGCATCGAAGTCACACCAAAGCGGATTGCCTCTTGGGCAAGCTGCTGCGCGCTCGCGATGGCCTCCCCCTCTGATGCTTGGCGAGCCAATCTGCTCCAATGTGGCCATTGCGCATAGCCGAAAAACTTTCCCGTGATCTGTTGGGTGCCCGAAACGCGCTCGCAGCATCCCCCGAACGGATCGGGTTCGTCCTCAGACATCTGCAAAGCCGCGATCGCTTTGCTGTTGAGGACGCTTCCGTGGCCGAAGTACGCATTGAGCCTCACCAGATGGTCGGGCGCGATCCGATCCAGCTCAAAGCGCGTCGCCCGCGGATCATTCACCACGTTGATCCCGTGAGTCCCGAGAATCCAGGATCCCCTCGGCGCCTCCTTCACTGCGGCTGCAAGGGCCTCCAAGACCTCTTCCCAGCTAGGTTCCATGCTGCGGAATGAAAGGAGGGTGGCACGGGGGTCCGGGGTATGATGAAAATGCGCGTCGTTGATGCCGGGAATTACCAAGTGCCCCGCAAGATCAATGCGCCGCGTGTGAGCATCAGCGAGCCCCGCGATTTCGTTCGTGGTTCCGACGGCCAGGACTCGATCGCCGGCAATCGCCACCGCTTGCGCACACCTGTGCGCTGGGTTTGCCGTAAATACCTTGCCGTTCAGTAGAATGACGTCAGGGCTCAACGAGCGATTCGCTCGATGTTGCGGCGGAGTGGCCGACTGTTCTAGGTGCCCGGCCACGCCCTACTCATCTCCCGTAACGGCAAGAAGCGGTTGGCTTCGGAGATCGGTGGAGCCCCCCCTCGCCATCGCATAGGGACCGACAGACCGAAAGCGATGAGCGCCGGATGCTCTTCGGAGGGCTTTTCGCACCATGCCCCCACTCGATGCTACCTCCCCGATCGCCGCGGAGATAATGCCGCACCGCGCCGAGGACTTAGATCGCACTCCTCACGGCGCGCTGGATGCTATTCGCCTTGTGCTCTAGGTGCTCCACCCTTTAGCAACCCGATCAGTTCCGTAGAGACGCCAGGCAGGGCCGTAACGGTCTTCCGGGTTCCATCATCGATCAACTCGAGGCTGCTTGCGAACTCATTACTATGTTCCAAACATTTCGCTTGGAGCTGGCGCTCTTGCCTCGAACACGTCGTGCTGTTATCCGGGCACGCAGGGATCGCAACCGAAGCGTGGTATTCCACCGCAGTCGGGTCCCCTGCCGCCGCAGCGCTCGTGCCAGGGACCACGTTGTCGAAGCTTATGCTTTTCGATTGATTGGGAAGAAGGGTCTCCGTGCTCGTCGCGACGACTTTGCCACTGAGGTCGTAGATCTTAAGGTCAACCGCGCAGTCTTGAACCGCAGGGAGCTGAACCGCCGGCAACTGAACCGCCGGCAGGAACACGACGTTGAGCTTTACGGTCTGACCGATGGCGGCGTCCAATACTGCGATGATCGCAATGACAACCGACAGCTCGATGAGAGTGAAGCCCAGCTTCGACTTGGAATTCTGAAGCATGACATCTCCTTCTTCGCCGGCTAAGAGGCACACCCTGAACGGCTCCGGTCCACCGGAAACCTCGGAGTCCGCCGAGCGCAGCGGCGCGGTCTTTATCCCACGTTGGGCGGACGGCGTCCATTACAATCCCCCGCCATGAGGTTTTGGTGGAGCTGACGGCTGATCTCTTTCCCCCTTCGAAGCCTACCGCTCGCCCGCTCTGCCGGTGACCACCGGATGTCATGGTCGGGCGGGGCGCCGCGCTCTTCCTGCGCGGGCCACCGCGCAGCCGCGAGAACTCTCGCTGCGCTGGCAAAGGCATCGAGCGCAGTTCTTCGATCCGCGCTTCGGTAAGCTTGCGCCGAGTGAACCGGTCCATGCGGCAGCGTGGATGAAGGAGTGGAGAAAGCGCTCTTGAGCCCCGAGACAATCACGCTTGGTGTGTTCGTGTGCATCTTCGGAGGGGCGCTGCTGGGTTCGCTGCTTGGCGACGCTCTCGCCGAGCATCACGTGAGCCCGGATTCCAAAGATGTCGTGATGCTGGGGATTGGCGTGATCGGGACGATGGCCGCCCTTGTTCTCGGCCTTTTGATCGCATCGGCAAAGGGCTCGTTCGAGGCGCAGAAGAGCGAAGTCACGCAGATGTTCGTCAACGTCATCCAGCTTGACCGCGTACTGGTCGAGTATGGACCAGAGACGAATGACGCTCGCGATCTGCTCCGCGGTACCGTTGCTCTCGCGCTCGATCGGATGTGGCCCGAAGAAGATCACGGATCCTCAAAGGTGCAGTCCAACCCCGGATGGGAAGGTATCTTCGACAAAATCGAGGAACTGCGCCCAAGAAACGACAACCAGCGCTGGCTCCGGGACCGTGCGCGACAGATCAGCATGGATCTTGGACACACGCGCTGGCTGCTGTTGCAGCAGGCGGATCCTGCGATCCCCATGCCCTTTCTCGTGGTGGTTGTTTTTTTGGCTCACCGCGCTCTTCGCCAGCTTTGGTCTCTTCGCGCCTCGCAACCTGACCGTCGTCGCAACCCAGTTCGTCTGCGCGCTCTCGGTTTCCACAGCGATCTACTTAATCCTGGATTTTGAAAAACCGTTCCATGGGTTGATCCAGATCTCCGGCGCACCGTTCCGCAATGCCCTCGCCCACTTTGTTAATAGAGCCAAGAGCCGCCGACGCATTCAATCGATCAGCGATCACATGGCGGTCTTGAGGTCCTGACGGCGCCGCTCGAGGCTCCTCTCATAGGGACCGTGACGGAAATCACGCCTGAGGGATGCCCGAGCGTCGATCTTAAGGAGGCTGAAAAGCGCCGGAGCTTTGCCTATGCGCTTCGCGAGTCCGCGCATCGCAGCATTCGCAGTTGCCGTGAGCATGCCCCTCGGAGCTCCTCTAGGGGCTGCGGAGCCCGCCTTCCCGCCCGGCAACGTCTACGGTCAGGATGTGAGTGGAGCGCCTCTCGACGCCCAGTCGTCAGCCGTGATCTCGTGGCTCGATGCGCAGGGTGGCTGGGGTCTCGGCCGGCTCCAGATCGACTTCTCCCTCGAGGTGCTCGAGGCCGACTCCTCGACGCCGTTTCAGAGCTTCATTGCGACCAGCGACTTTTATGTGCCCGACTGCGATAACGCGGCCGTGCCCGTTCCTCCCGGCGGCGCGCTCGAGGGCGAGAGCGGGTATGCGTGCACAAACGGGGGAGACTGCCACCTGATCGTCTGGTACAAGCCAAGTCAACTGCTCTACGAGATGTGGCGCGCCGACATCCAAGGCGGCACGTTCCACGGCGGCTGCCTCGCGATCTGGAGCCTCGCGACGGCGCCGCCACCCACGGGACGCGGCGACCAGTGCACCAGCGCGGACGCCGCGGGGCTGCCGATCGCTCCGCTTCTCTTCTCGGCCGATGAGGTGGCTGCGGGTTCCATCCCGCACGCCGTGCGCTTCGCGTTGCCGAACTCGCGGATCCGCAACCGCACGTACGTGCGTCCTGGCACTCACGCGACAGGAGCCGCGAGTGGGGGCACGTCCGCTCCCCCCTACGGCGCACGCTTGCGCCTCCGTCCGGATTATCCGGTGGCGTCGTTGCCGAGCGCGGGCGCGCGTGTCGTTGCGCAAGCGCTGCAGCGCTACGGGATGATCCTCGCCGACGGCGGGAACGTGGCGCTGATGGGACGCAGCGATCGCTTCACCGCAGCGAAGTGGAGCGGGCTCCTTGGCGCGCTGGATCTGGCATCACTAAAGGTCACGGACTTCCAGATGGTCGATAGCGGCGCGCGCTTCGCCTGGAACGGCGACTGCATTCGCAACCTCGGGCCACCGGGAATGCCTGAGATCGCTTCGCCGTAAGCCGCGTCAGGCAAGCCGCTCGCAAATCCCACAACTCGAGTGGCGTGGCAGCTAGCTCGAGCGCTTGCGAACCGCCCGGGACACGCGTTCCTTAGGCTCCGGCTCCTCGCGCCCCGACGCCCTTCCCAGGGAGAGCGGTGCTCCCCGCCAGGTCCTGACGTGACGTGGAGAAGCTGACTGGGCTCGCTCGGAAGAACACGGTGCCAGACGCCCCGCGGAGGCTCAGGGGAGCTACCCGCCGCCGCTGCCTCCAGCGTAGGCGGCACGGGATGCTACGCTGCGCGCGTCCCGGAGGTGCCTCATGGACGTTGATTCGGCTGGTCTTCCGACCTCGTTCGAGTCGCAGAGCTTGGCGCGCGAACGAATCACTTCGTTTTTGCGCGGCGTTTATGGGTGGATGTGTGTAGGGCTCGCCGTGACCGCGGGAGTCGCGGTGAGCATCGCCGGCAGCGATGCCGCGGTGCAAACCCTCGTCGGAAATCGCATTCTTTTCTTCGGACTACTCCTTGCCGAATTGGGGCTCGTCTTCTATCTCTCCGCCCGAGTTTCGAAGCTCTCCTCGAGCACCGCAGCCCTTCTCTTCCTTGCCTACTCGGCGCTGAATGGTGTCACGATCTCCTTGATTCTGCTCGTCTACTCCGGACAGTCCGTTGCGAACACCTTCTTTGTGTGCGCAGGTATGTTCGGTGCGCTCGCTCTTTACGGAACAACCGTTCGGCGCAGCCTGGCGGGAGTCGGACAGTTCATGTTTATGGGCCTCGTGGGGCTTATCCTGGCGAGCTTCGTGGGGATGTTTTGGCGCAGTGACACGCTGCAGCTGATGATCTCGGTCGTAGGGGTGATCGTGTTCACCGGCCTCACCGCTTGGGATGCGCAGCGGCTCAAGCAAATGGCGCTTGCGCTGCCGGCCGGTCAGGTGGGGGCATACACCGTGGTGGGCGCGCTCTCCCTCTACCTCGACTTCGTGAACCTGTTCCTGTTCCTCTTGCGCCTTCTGGGGAACCGGCGAAGTTAGTTGAGGGATGTTGATCCGGACCTTCTGGTTCGGGCCCCCCACTATCGATCTCGGCGCCCGCGATTGATGCCCTCCCGGCCCCGCAAGAAGCGACACGAGGCCGGCAATTTCATCCGCCTGGCCGAATCGCTTCAAGGCCATCATCCTTTACGAATTCGGCGGTGGGACCGTCTGCGGGATTCATCTCGGTGTCGATTGGCCCCGGCTGGAGATTGTTCAGCGTGATAGCGAGCGGGCCAAGGTCACGGGTCCCGCCGCGGGTGAACCGCGATCTGCCTTGGTTGGCCGAGCCGCCCGGGAATGGCATCGAGTCGCTTTCTGGAGACGTGATGGCCCAAAACCCGCTAGCGTCGCTCCGTCGCCTCTGTCTCTCCCTTCCCAAAGCGACCGAACGCTTGAGCCACGGCGAGCCCACCTGGTTCGTGCAGGACCGAAAGAGCTTCGTGATGTACGCCAATCATCACCACGACGACCGGCTGGCGTTCTGGTGTGCAGCGCCGCGTGATGCGCAGGAGACACTTGTCGCCGCCGATCCCAAGCGGTTCTTCGTGCCGCCCTATGTGGGTCATCGCGGCTGGCTCGGCGTGCACCTCGACGTGCCGGTCGACTGGCGCCAGATCGCCGAGGTCGTGGTCGACGCTTATCGGGAGGTCGCTCCCAAGCGCCTCCTGGCGGAGCTCGAGGGTCGCGAGACAAAGCCGCCTTCTGGTCGAGCCAAGAAGGGCCCATCGAAGGGAGAAGCAGGTCGAAAAGGTCGGAGCGGTCGTTGATAGCGAGCTGCCGGAGGCGCGCCGGCTTCCCTGAGGATGAAACCTCGTCGACGGCCGGCTCGAACTCGCACACTCGTTCCAATTGGACCGGGAGTTCGAAGAACGCGATGCCAACCGCCCGTCACGAAAGGACACTAAAGACCGAGCTCCTGAATCTCCTGTCCCCTGAGCGGAGCGTCCCAGGCGAGGAAGAACTCGTCGAGCTGCGGTGGTTCGATGCGGGTTCCCGACAGCATGGCGTGCGCCTGACCCCGGTGATGAATCTGGTGCACGAACAGGTGAGAGAGTACCGCCTGTACGGCTTCCTGAGTAACGCCGTGCTCCCCACGATCGATTGCAATGACTCTTCCGAGTCCAGCCTCATCCAGTGCGTCGCAGTATTGGATCAGGTGTAGATCCGTCGTTCTTTGCGCCACGGCTAGGTCCGCAAACCTGGGGAACGGAAGCTCGCTCTCGAGGACCGCGAGCCCACGGCCACCCTGCTCGAGCGCATCGAGGTAGTGCTGGTCGACGACAAAAATGTGATTGAGCGTACGCTGGAGAGAAGGGAAGAAACTGATGCGTTTCGCCTCGAACTCCTCCTGAGTTAACCCTCCACAGGCCCCCAGAAGACGGTGGTTAGACCACGCGTTGTTGCGGGCCATCGCTCGGAAGTGGTCGGCCGCACCCATGTTCGTACTCCTCGTCTTGGTCCGGAAGCGTATCCGGTTCGAAAGAGCGCAGGTGTGATTCGAAAGGGGGCGCTATGATACCAGCCCTCGCCGAACGCTTTCACCCAATCGCACCCGACTATCCAGGGTTCGACAATTCGGATATGCCCGATCCAACAAAATTCATCTCCACCTTCGACGAGACCTCCGAGATCATCGAGTCGTGTGTGGAGAAAGTGGGGTTCGCGCGCTTCGGACTCTATGTCCAGGATTATGGCCGGCCCGGCAGGTTCCGGATTGTGACACGGCGGCCGGATGGGCTTGAGTGGTTGGCTGTGCCGGGTCAGGCGTTTCGCGGATCGGCTGCCCGTTCCAGCGCCGACCGATCCCATCTCCCTAGGTCGGCCGCCGCCTGATATGTGCTCTCCAAGAATTCGAGCAGGACCTCATCGGGCGAATCGGCTCTCCGCACAAAATCGTATGGCAAGAGGAACTCGCGAAGCTCGGAACTATACGCGGCGCCGGCGGGCCGCACGGCCGCCTCGCGGAATCCGTCCGGTTCGGGATAGGCGTAGGAGTAGAACGCCGGATACGAGATCGCGCCACCCCCAGGCCAGAATCCCGCGCTACTCACCTCGTGCGAGTAGGCCTCGCGCGCCACCCAATCAGGAAGATGTGGTACTCCACCCGGGTGCCGCGGCGCCGGCCGACCAGAGAACCGCGTCACCGCCAAGTCGAACGCCCCCCAAAAGACGTGCACCGGGCTGCACTTGCCCAGAAAACGGGCGCGGAACGCTGTGAACACCCGTTCAGCCTGAACGAGTACTCTCCAGCACCGCTGGGCCGCATCGCGGTCGTAGGACGCGTGGGTCTCGTCCTCGCCAAACGGGGTTGCGTCCTCGAGTTCGTTCGGCCGGGGATAGATGGCCACCTCGATGCCAAGCTCGAGGAGCCTTGCCATCAGCTCGCGGTAGAAATCCGCCACCGAGCGCGGGCGCAGCGCGACCGACCTCACTTTGCCGTCGCTCGTGCGGATGGGCAACTGGTGGTCGATGAAGTCGAACTCGATCTGAAAAGACTTGGTGCCGTACGGGATCGGTGAGGTCGTCAGCCCCCGGGCGGTGACGTAGAGCGTGACATGCCAGGAGTGGTTGATCCATGGCATGTGGGCGAGCCGGACCTTTCCAACGATTTGGGACCACCGGTGCAGCGTCGCATACGTGTCCTTCCACTCGTCAAGCGGAAGGGCCGGCCAAGCCTCGGATTCCCGATATTGCCCGGAAGAACGTACGCCACCCATGAGGACCTCCGCACCACTGGGATACGCCTAACGTCTTACGCGGCAGTCGGCCAGACCCGGCCGACCGACGCCTCGGAAGCGATGGCATGTGAGAGAGCGTAGCGCTGGGCAAGGCGCGGGTGGTCTGCCCGAGGCGGGGCCACCGCTCCTGTGTTCGAGGAGGATGCTCCCAAGGGGTTCCCAAGAAAGCCCACAGAGGTTCGCCACCATCCCCCTTTGGCGAGTTCGCAGACCTTGATCATGAAGCCCCTTAGCCCCAAGGTGGAGGGCCGCTCGCTCCAGTGAATAGAGCAGTGCCACGGTGCCAGCCCTCACGACCAGCGCGAACGGCGTGACGCCATTGAGACGAGGCAAACGACCTCCAAGATGGCATTCGTAACGGCCCTAGGCCCATCGCGACCTTGCGGGAGCAGATCTAATGGGGCGCGGGCATGGATTCATTAAGACCCTGAAATGTCGCGTCGAACTTGCCGCTTTCGACGGCGGAGCGAAGCAGCTTGACCCGATCGACGCACACCTCGGTGACCGTCGGCTGTGTTCGCAGAATCTGCATCGTCTCGGCCAGAAAATCCTCAAGCGGCATCGCTCGCGGATCTTCCGCCTGCTGCGGGCCCATCAGGTGCGTTGCGACGTAGGGTGGGATCAGTTCGATGACCTCGGTGGTCGTTTCTTTCAGCTGCCAGCGGAGCGACAACGTGTAGGAATGAATGGCGGCCTTGGTCGCACAGTACGTTGGCGTCATGGCCAGCGGGAGGAAGGCCAACCCGGACGAGACGTTCATGATCGTCGACCGCGGCTGCCGCCTCAGCAATGGGAGCAAAGCAAGCGTCAGTCGGATCGGACCCAGCAGGTTGGTAGTTACCATTGCTTCGGCGTCAACCAGGTCTTGGGACGCGGCCATCAGGTTTTCGGGACGCATGATGCCGGCGTTATTGATCACGACGTTGAGCGTAGGAAATTCGCTTGCCATCTGAGACGCGACGGCACGGATGCTTTTGGGGTTCTCGATGTCGAGCACGACGGCCTTCATTCCCGGATTCGCCGCAGTCACTTCGTCCAGCGCTTCGCGCCGGCGACCGGCAATCACCACTTGATTGCCTCCCTTGAGAAACGCCTGGGCCAGTCCGCGTCCAATACCCGAGCCACCGCCCGTAATGAGGATAGTGTTGCCGTTGATGTTCATGTGTTTTCTCCCTTCGCTCTGAGCACTCCGTGCTGGCTCAAGGCGGTCCAGAGCCGCTCGCGCATGCACCCGCCGCTCTGGCGATGGCGTCTGGCAAGGGGACGATGCCGAGCCGATCGAACTCGCATCTTTGGTCCATGGTGAGCATGCGAAGCAATCCCGAGCGGGCAAGCCGGATCGCTGCCCGACCAGGCTCTAATATTAGGCTACCGCTGCCTCGGGTGTAGCGTGGGCGCGGATCGTGGCGGTGTTCTGCAGGCGTACGATGGCGGCAGAGATCGAGTCGGCGGGTTGGGCAGTGCCGCGCGACCGGGAAATCCAATGATCCGCGGGAGCTGCCAGTGCGGCGGCGTACGGTTCGAGCTTTCGGGCTCGCTAAGCCCGATTTACAGTGCCACTGCTCCCTGTGCCGGAAGGATTCAGGCGTGGCCCTCATTGCACTAGAGGCGAATCCGAAGTGGTTGGCAGGGGAAGGCTTGCTTCAGGTTTACACTCGTCCCACAAGGCGCGGACAACATTCTGCCGAACGTGTGGATTGCGGGCTCCGCAGTCCGAGCGGCAGGGCAATTGGGTTCACGTCGGATGCTTGGACGATGATCCTTGCGTGCGGGTCGCGAGCTATACCTTTGTTGGGTCAAAGGCACCATGGGACGAGATCGCCGGATCTGCGCCACAGGTCGACGAAGGTTTTCCTGTTCAGGAGCCGGGTCGGGACGAAGGCACTTACTGAGATGCGGGCAACCCCGGCAGGTGTGGTCCCGCCACGCTTGGTCTGCCGGGGGTCGTGGCGCGGCGAGGAGTGCGAAGTTGGCAGCTATCAATCGGACGGGACACTGAGCGCCTAGCGAACCGGGTCGCTCGTGGAAAGGAGAGGTGTATGACTAAGCGCGTCGAGAGACCCGGCGTCCGAAGTGGATACGATCGCTGGTCGGACGTGTACGACAACATCCCGAACCCTCTCGTCGCCCTGGATCGGCGGCTCACGATCGACGTGCTGAGCCCCCATCGCGGTCAGAGAATCCTCGACGCGGGCTGCGGGACGGGAGCCCACCTGACCGCGCTCGCCGCGGCGGGATCGCGACCTGTTGGTTTGGACTTCTCACAAGGCATGCTTCGGGTGGCGCGGCGGAGGAATCCGCACATTCTCCTGGCTCAAGCCGATCTCAACCGAGCTTTCCCGGTGAGGCGCAACGGCTTCGATGCGCTGCTTTGTGCACTTGTGTCGGAACATCTCACGAATCTACGGACCTTCTTCCTCGAAGCACTCGCTGTTCTGAAGCGAGGCGGCCGTTTCGTGTTCTCGGCCTTCCATCCCGAGCTTGCCGCCGCGGGAATCGAAGCGAACTTGTCGCCATTTTCGAGGCGACTCGGCGCTTGTCGATGAGGTTCCCGGAGCCAGCAAGTACCTCGATCGCCCGTTGCTGCTTATCATCGAGGCGATCAGACCCACGCGGGGCGCTGCCTAGGCGCACGATCCGAGCGAGGCGCCTCGCGTACGGTGGCGTCGGACGAGACCACGACGCTTGGCGCAGAAAGGAAAACGCCCCGACCCAAGCCGGGGCGTGTCGAAGCGAGGCGTTAGCGCAAGCGCTCACACGCGCCTGCGTCTGATCGCCGCGAGGTCCACCCCGCCCGCCGTCAGGAGCACCGCGGTCGAAGGTTCCGACGCCGCCTAGAGATCGATGGACCGAAGGGCAGCGAATGAAGTAGGCCGGTGCCGAGAGCAACCGAGCGGCTGGTTGCGGTCGTGAAACAGACGCCCGCTCGCTCAACGGCGCCGGCGGCCCTCCGCGAACTAAGCGCGCAAGGCCGGCGATATCGTCGCTCAAAGTGCCGAGGGCGTCTGTGACCGCAGGCACGGCAGGCCGTAGGCAACTCCGATGAAACGCCGTGGTGTGGGACGCACGAGACCCGGTGGCAAGCCCCCGCCCGAGGTGTGACGGCTCCCGGCTCTATCTGGCTCCAGCTTTCGAGAGTTGCGTAGGCGGCGTGTAGGGCATGCGCCTGCCAACAAGGTCGCCAGCCTAGCCTCCCGTGCTCCTCGGTGCCGTAGCTCAACGTACCTTCGCCGCCAGCTAGGACCTCGTTCGGGAAGAGCCCCTTACTCGCTCGCAGAAGGTGGCACCGGGCCCTTCTCCTCCGGGGTCCCGCCGTGCCGTGCGCGGCGGAGGAGATCCAGCGCAGCGGCAAGGCGTTGCGCGGTCTGCGCATTGTTCGTTTCCACGAAGATCGGCTCGGTCGCACCGTCGAGGAGGAGCTCGATGCCCGCCCCGATCGCCCAGCGTCGCACGGCAACGCCTGCCAGTTCCCGCAAAGCGACGTAATGGCGGGCCGGACCCACCAGCACCCGTTCGCGGACGATGCGCGGCGCCCCAAGCGCGACGATCGAGCCAAGGACCATGGGCTCGACCACGACGCGATCGCGCCAGCTCCACTGGTAGGCCTCGACGGAGATTCCTCCTTCGACGAGCTGGAAGTTCGGATCCCGAGCCGCCGTCTCCCGGACCACGGCAGCGGCCTCGTCGAGGGACGTTTCTGTGACCGGAATGTCGGCAGGGGGCATCAGGCTGCCGCACGCCAGCTGCGCAACCACGCAGAGCGCTGCCCACGGCCACCGGCCCATAGCCGGAGCGTATCAGGATCTGGGCGAACCTGGTTCGGCAGCGTCGGCCCTCGTCTACCCAGTCGTGCCATCGCGATTCCTTCAGGAATCTCAGTAAGGCGTGCAGGCCGCCGGGCGTTCCTTGCGTTCCAGAGCGGGCGGAGACGGCGCAGCTTGGCCCTGCATCCAGACCCCCTCACAGGCGAAGATTCGGGCCGATGAGGGTCACTTCGAATGCTTGGTGACATTTCACACCCTACATGCGATTGGAGCCGACAGCTTCAGTATGCAGAGCGGCGCGTTCGCGTAAGGCGAAGGGGGTTGGCCGATGAAGACTCACGGGATCACGGACGACAGAGGCAATATCCTTGGAAAGATGCACGCTATCGGCGGCTTCGATGGATGAGTGATTCGACGTCGCTAACCCGACGAACCTCTGATAATACTGGCGTCCCTGGACCAGGACTCGGGCTCCCGCACAAGCCGAGTGTCAGTGATGCCCGAGGGGAGCAACGCAGTCGGCTCCCGGTTGAGAAGGACCCGCACGCCGGGGTGGAGCTGTAGGAGCACGCCATGGGTCCGACCGAGGGAAGGCACGTGGCGGCAGGAATGCACGAGCGCATAGCGCCGCTGAACCCCGAGGCCGAAGCGCCGCTCTGCAAGTCGGCGCCTTGGGGCGCAAATCGGCAGCTCCACGTCGATTTCCTCTCTCGCGAACAGCTCCGCGGATTCGGTTCTATCGTCCAGTGATTCGCTTTGTCGCACTGCTTCTCACCGTCCTCACGGGCTTTAGCGGTCTCGTGTACGAAGTCGCTTGGCAGAAGTACCTGGCGACGCTGCTCGGCGCGGACAGCGAGGCGACGGCGGCGGTGCTGGCGATCTTTCTTGGCGGGCTGGCAAGCGGCTACGCGCTCTTCGGGGTACTGACACGCCGACGCGTGGAGGGATCCCGGGCGGCGCGGCCGCGGCTGCTGCGCTTCTACGGGCTGGTGGAGATCGGGATCGGTGCCTACGCGTTGGCTTTTCCGACGCTCTTCGGCCTGGTTCAGTCCGTATCGTTTCTGGTGCCCGCGGGTCACGAGGCGGCAGGCTTCGCGTTCGACCTGTGGCTCACGGTCCTGCTGCTGCTGCCCCCGACCGTCCTGATGGGCGGGACGATCCCCGTGCTGACGCAAGCGCTCGCGGAAAACCTGGAAGAGGCCACAAGAGTCCATGCCTGGGTATATGGGTTCAACACGATGGGCGCATTCGCGGGGGCGCTCGCGGGGGGCTTCGTGCTGGTGCCCCGGCTCGGCCTCGACGGCGTGCTGTACGCGATGGGTTGCGTGAACCTCGCCGCCGGAGCGCTCTTTGTAGCGCTCGAACTGTTTCACCGGACACCGTCCCCCGAGCCGACGCCCTCGGGCTTGGCACTGGAGAGCGCGCCCGTCTCTCTTGCCAGCTACAGCGCGGTCGCGTGCCTCGCCGGCTTCGCAATGATGTGCCTCCAGACGGTGATCATCCGGGTGGGCGGTCTTTCCTTCGGGGCCTCCCACTTCACGTTCGCCACCGTGGTCGCGGTGTTCGTGCTGTGCATCGCGCTCGGAAGCTTCGCAGTCTCAGCGCTCTCGCGGGTACCGCCGCTTCTCCTTGTGGGCTCTCAGTGGACACTCGTCGCGTTGCTCGGGGCACTGTACTTCGGGATGGAGGACGCGCCGTATGGGGCCCATGCGCTGCGGGCGGCCTTCCGCGACAACCCCGAAAACTTCTATCCCTACTACCTGACGGGGTTCCTCGGCGTTCTCGGGGTACTCGCCCTTCCGATCGGGATCTCCGGAGCTCTCTTGCCGCTCATGTTCCATCACCTGCGCCGCGAGTACGGCAACCTTGGCGCGGTGGCCGGTCGGCTCTACAGCTGGAACACGGTCGGCTCGCTCACAGGGGCGGTTCTCGGCGGTTACGTGCTCCTTTTTTGGCTGGATCTCCACCACATCTACCGGATCGCGGTCGCGGCGCTCGCGGTGGGTGCGGCGATTCTGACGGTAAGAGTGCTGCGCGCGGGATGGCTGGTGGCGGGCTTCGCGGCAGTGCTGGTGATTGCGGTGCTGTTCCAGTTCTACCCCGCCTGGGCTCCCAAACGCCTCACCGTCGGCCTCTTCCGCACTCGCTCCCCGACGCCATATACCTTCGCGGGTCCCGCTGCATTTTATAAGCATCTACCCCGGCGGCCGACTTTCTACCGGGACGACCCTACGACCACCGTCAGCGTTGAGGAGAAGACTTGGCCGGGCGGTACGATTTCTCACGGGATCT
>Ga0310037_10000147_pt1 | contig 56949 bp, 47 predicted proteins | sample Sb_taG_11_FD_200239 | JGI IMG/M metagenome (GOLD analysis project Ga0310037, IMG submission 200239) | Peat soil microbial communities from Weissenstadt, Germany - Sb_50d_3_AS metaG (v2) (version 2) | ecosystem: Environmental > Terrestrial > Soil > Wetlands > Peat | place: Germany: Weissenstadt... | reverse complement strand
CTATAGTTGCCCAAATCATCCGTATAAGCCATATCTTCCGCATAAACTTCCAGTGCTTCGAATATGCTGGTGAATTACGGGACGGGTGAGGTGCCAGCGCTGGAGGTGAGGTGCCAGCGCTGGGGGCGGAGTGCCCGGGCAGGCCGGCGGGACCGGCCCGCCCGGCCCGGGACCGCTCACCCGGGCCGCCCGCCCCGACCCTGGCCTCAGCACGGCAGGCCGGCGGCCACGACAGCACCACGGGCCACGGCGGTCACAGGGTAACCACGGCCTGCACGGTCAGCCGCCGGGCACAGCTGGCGCGCTCCCCTCTCCGGGGGGCCGGGGTGCCACATACGGTGCCGCTGTGCGGCCAGTGTGCGGGGGTGCCGCCGGATTGTGCGGGACGAGCGGAGAGCCACGGTGGCCAGAATCGGGCTTGCACATGGATGGCCAGCGCCTCCCCGCTGCCGGATCTGGCCGTAATTCCTTGATCAACCGCGGCGCCTGCGGCGCCGCGGGCCCGGCGTCAGCCTCCGGCCTTGGCGGGCCCGGTCGGCGCACGCCGCCGATGCATTACGAGCGTGTCCCCGACATGTCCCCGAACTGCCATCAACAGCCAACGAACGCCAGGCACCAGCAATCGGTAAACCCGAAGCTAGCGCAGGCTTCGAACCATGGAGCAACGCATCGTGACACCCTCGTATTGCGTAGGTCGGCAACTCTGGACGATAAGCCAGGCGCCGCCCCGCACGCGGGCTGGGGTTTGCGGCTTGCGGCCAGGCGCGTGCCGCGCCGGGCTACCTGTTACGCGCTGAGCGTCATCAGACCCGCCCGGGCGGACCGCTCCCCGCTACGCTCTGGTGAGCGACCGGACCAGGGCCGCCCCTAGAGGTTCACAAGTGATCGTGGCTTCGATGGTCAGTCGGCGGCTAGGCCGGATATTTCCAGAGTTGGCATTCCCCTCTTGCGTGCCTACGTGTCGCCGACCGCGCGAGCGGGCGCGTCAACGGGGTCGGACTGGCCGCAATGAGAGGGCGGCCGTCCGGATGAGCCGCAGGTACCATTCTGGTTGTGGACCGTGTTATGCACGTGCCGTACACCGTCGAGCAGGATGAGACCGGCTGGTGGGTCGCCCATGCGTCGTTGCCCGGTGGTGGTGCAAACGGTGAGGGCCAGACCGCGGAAGAAGCCGTCGCCGACCTCCGCGAGGCGCTTGACGGCTGGTTCGCGGAATTCGGGATTCCGGACGAGCTGACGATTACCGTCCCCGACGTGGCCTGATGCCGCCGGTTCCCGCGGTGCGGGGCAGCCAGGTGGTGGGCGCGCTGGAAAAGGTGGATTCGTCGTCGGCAGAATCAACGGCAGCCACCACATCATGCGTCATCCGGATGGCAGGCGGACCACGGTTCCCGTTCACGCGGGTCGTGACATCCGCCCCGGTACGCTGAGGAACATTCTCAGGGATACGGGCCTCACCGCTGACGAGTTCCGGCGACTGCTGTAGCGCGGATGACGTTGCTGGTGGATGGTGAAACCGACGGTAGACCGGCACTCCACGGACGGCCCAGGGCGATCACAAGTCCATCGTGGCTTCGATGGTCAGCCGGCCGGCAGGGCGGGTGTTGGCACAGTTGGCAGGTCCCCTCTGCGGGATCGGCGGGCCACACGCCACCATCCCGGGACGACGGGCGCGCCACGGCGGGATCCCGGACATGGACCACGGGCCCAGAACGCAGACCCTCGCCCCCGCTCGTGCCCTGGCCCGGCCCCGCGGACTGGTTCCTCGTCATCGTGGGACCGTCACCTGGTGGGGTAAGCATCCCCAGACAACCCGAGGCCGCGAGGGAACCCGGGTCACAGCCTGATCCACTTGGCTTCGGAGCAGGAGAACAGGCCGAACATGATGAGGCCGATCGCCACGAGCACGAGGAGCCACGGGCCGAGCGGCGTGGCCGCCAGGGCGCGCAGCGACGAGTCGATGCCCTTGGCCTGCTGGGGTTTGGCGTCGACGGCCGCGACGACCAGGAAGATACCCGCGGTCACGAACACGATGCCCCGGGCGATCCCGCCGTATCTGCCGAGCCATTCCACCACGCGGCGGGTGCGGGCCCGCATCTGCCCGAGTTCCAGATCACGGCGGAACTCCCGACGCCATGCCTGGTAGGCCAGGTAGAGACCGCCGCCGATGAGGGCGAGCCCGATCACGACCACGAGGACCTGGCCCCCCGGATGCTTCAGGAGCGTCGCGGTCAGGTCGACCGACTGCGTGTCGCTGGAGGCCGGGCCGCCCGCGCCGAGCGCGTACTTCAGGATGCCGTAGGCGATGACGCCGTAGATGATCGCCCGGGCGAGCGCGGCCAGTCTCTGGCTGGTCTTCCGGCCGCTCGTGCCCGGAGAACCGTACAGCGCCTCGGACAGTCGCCACAGCGCCATACCGAAGAACCCGATGACCAGCAGCCACAGCAAGACGCCGCCCACCGGAGTGGAACTGATGGAGTGCAGCGCGCCGGTCCGGTCCGCCTGCTGGCGGGAGCGGCCGAAAGCGACTTCGACGGCGATCCAGCCGATGATCACGTACATGATGCCGCGCGCCGCCAGCCCGGCCCGGGCCAGGAACCGCATCGCCCCGCTGTTCGCGGCCCGTCGGCCTGCTTACCGCGCGTTGCGGCTGCCCCTGCGCCGCACTGTCCGGGTGACCAAGGGTGCTCCTCTCCTAGCGGCCTAGCTGGCCGCCCGCACCACTTCCCCCAGGAGGCGCTCCTATGCCGGCGGAAGCCGGAAGGCATCAGCCGTCGCGGACGGCACAGTGACGGATACGCCCGGATCGGACAGACCGCGGCGGGTCTGCAAGGGTGTTGCCATGCCGTGGATTGAACTTGAAGGCGCCGTCAACGTCCGTGACCTGGGCGGCCTGCCCACCGACGAGGGCGGTGAGACCGTGGCCGGCCGACTGCTGCGCGCCGACAACCTGCAGGAACTGTCGCCCTCCGACGTCAGGCGGCTGGTACGGGACATCGGCCTGACCACCGTCGTCGACTTGCGCAGCTCGGCCGAACTGGCGTCCGAGGGCCCGGCGCCGCTCGATGCCGTCCCGGGCGTCCGGCACGCTCATCATCCGGTGATACCCGAACTCGGATCCGCCACCGACGCGGTGGCCGAGGCGCTCTTGCTCAAGCAGAGCCAGGACCGGTCCCGCTTCCCGAGCGATCCCACCTGCGGGCACTACCTGGGCTACCTGGAAGACCGGCCGGATCAGGTGATCGGAGCGGTGCAGAGCATCGCACGCGACGATGGGACCGCGGTGGTCCACTGCGCGGCAGGCAAGGACCGAACGGGCGCCGTGGTGGCGCTGGCCCTCACGGCGGCCGGCGTCCGTCCTGAGGCCGTCGTGGCCGATTACGCCGCGACGGGGGAGCGCAGCGAGGCCATACTGAGCCGCCTGCGCCGGTCACCGACATACGCCAGGGACATCGACAACCTGCCCGCCGAGGCCCACCGGGCCCGCCCGGAGACGATGGCGGCCTTCCTCGAGCAGATGGACACCCGCTACGGCGGGGTGGCCCGGTGGCTGGCCGACCATGGCCTCGGTGCTGAGGAACTGGACCTGCTGCGAGCCAAACTGCGCTGTCCGTTACCGGTCTGATATCGCAGACCGTCTGCCCTCTCACATGGTGAGCTGACCGGCCCGGGCGAGTCGCCGCAGGTCAGGCACATTACCAATCTGGTTTGTAACGGATTCCTGTGCGCCATGGGCTGGATACCTCCCGTTTGTATTGGCTCGTCATGATCTCGACTTGTCTAGCCAAGATTTTGGCTTCTTGTGTCCCCGATCCGGGGACTGTGTTTGGGAGGGAATAGTGCGCGCAAGGCACCTGCTTGCGGTCAGTGCCGCAGTCGCCAGCGGCTTGGTGCTCACCGCCGCCTGCAGCTCGTCGAGTTCCAGCAGCAGCGGTAGCAGCACCACCAGCAGCAGCACCAGCACCACCAACTGGGCGACCGCCACTTCCGCCGCGGCGGGCGGCGGCATGAACGCCCTCGTCGCGGCGGCCGAGAAGGAAGGCCAGCTCAACGTCATCACGCTGCCGTCCAACTGGGCCAACTACGGCACGATCATGTCGGACTTCTCCGCCAAGTACCACATCCACATCACCGACGCCAACCCCGAGGGCTCCAGCGGGCAGGAGATCACCGCCGTGGAGCAGCTCAAGGGCCAGAGCCGCGCGCCCGACGTGGTCGACGTGGGCCCGTCGTTCGCCGTCGAGGGCACCACTGACCATCTCTGGGCTCCTTACCAGGTCGCGACCTGGAGCAACATCCCGGCCAACGCCAAGGACCCCAACGGCGACTGGTACGCGGACTACGGCGGCTACGTGGCCATCGGCTATGACCCGGCCAAGGTGAAGGTGGCGCCGACCTCGTTCGCCAGCCTGACCAACCCGGCCTACAAGAACATGATCGGCCTCAACAACAGCCCGACGACGGCCGGCGCGGCCTTCGCCGCGGTTTACGCCGCGGCGCTGGCCAACGGCGGCTCGTTCGCCAACATCGAGCCGGGCATCAAGTACTTCGCGCACCTGAAGCAGATCGGCAACTTCGTCCCGACCGCCATTGGCGGGCCGACCACGGTGCAGAACGGCACCACGCCGATCCTCATCTGGTGGGACTACCTGCTGGAGTCCGAGGTCAAGCCGGTCGTCCCCGGATTCAAGATCGTGATCCCGTCGGACGCGACGTACGCGTCCTACTACGACCAGGCCATCAGCGCCACCGCGCCAGACCCGGCCGCCGCCCGGCTCTGGGAGGAATACCTGTACTCCACGACCGGCCAGAACCTGTGGCTCCAGGGCTTCACCCGCCCGATCGAGCTGTCCACGCTGGTCGCCAACGGGACCGTCAACAAGTCCGCGGAGGCAGCGCTGCCCCCGGCGCCATCCAGCACGCTGACGTTCCCGAGCTCATCGCAGGCGGCCGCCGCTGAGACCGTCGTCACCCAGAACTGGCCGACGCAAGTCGGCGGCTGATGACGGGAAGCACCGCCCAGGCCGTGGCCCCGGAGGCGCTGACCTCCGGGGCCCGGCCCAGCCGGGTCTCCACGTCGCTCCGCCGCTCGCTGCGGTGGCTGGGCGTCGTGCCGTTCGGCGTGTACGTCGCCCTGGGCCTGCTCGCACCCTTCGCCGCGATCGCGATCGCCGCCTTCCGGGACTCGAGCACCGGCGCATTCACGCTGAGCAACTTCAACACCGCGCTCCACGGCACCTACCTGCTCGGCCTGAAGACCTCCCTGCTGCTGTCGATCGCCACCGCCATCGTGCCGGGGATATTCGGGCTGCTCATCGCCTACGCGATCTTCACGGCCAAGCGCGGCAACGTGCTCCGTCAGGTCGTGATCACGGCGTCCGGCGTGTTCGCGAACTTCGGCGGCGTCCCGCTGGCCATCCTGTTCATCGCGACCCTCAGCACCACCGGCATCGTCACCGGATGGATCAAAGCCCTCACCGGCGTCAACATCTGGGACCACGGTTTCACGCTGTACAGCGCGTACCCGGGCGTGTTCATCGTCTACATGTACTTCCAGGTCCCGCTCATGGTCCTGGTCATCCTGCCCGCCCTGGATGGCCTGCGGCCCGCCTGGCGCGAGGCGGCGGAGAACATGGGCGCCGGCACCTGGCAGTACTGGCGCTACGTGGGCGGCCCGGTGCTGCTGCCGTCGTTCCTCGGCTGCCTGCTGCTGCTATTCGGCAGCGCCTTCTCCGCTTACGCCACCGCCGAGGCGCTCACCGGCGGCACGGTCGCGCTGACGCCAATCCAGATCGGGGCGCTGCTGAACGGCAACGTGGTGGCCGGCCAGGAGAACCTCGGCTATGCGCTCGGCGTCATCATGGTCGTCATCATCGCGATCGTCATGATCATCTATGTGGTCCTGCAGCGGAGGGCGGCGCGATGGCTACGGTAGCCCGCCAGGGGGGTCTGGGGGGGAAGGTTCCCCCCCAGGATCGGGCGGGTCCCGGGGGGTCACCCCCCGGGAGTAAGCAGCCTCGCAGGCGCAGCTTCCCGGTCTGGCGCTGGGCGATCTTGCTGATCGCGGGCGTTTTCTTCCTGATCCCGCTCTACGCGGGGCTGCGCTTCGCCGGGCTGAAGGCATTCGGTGAGGTCTTCACGTACCCAGGATTCGGCTCGGCGGTCGGGCTGTCGTTGCGCCTCGCCGTGATCACCACGATTCTCACGCTGGTGCTGATGGTGCCCACCACCGTCTACGTGCACCTGCGGCTGCCGCAGATACGGCGCACCATGGAGGGGATCACGATCCTGCCGATCGTCATCCCGCCGATCGTGCTGATCATCGGCGTGCTGAAGGTGGCGCCTTGGTTCCTGCTGGGCACGCCGTATCTGCTCGCGCTGGTGTACGTCATCCTGGCCATGCCGTTCGCGTACCGGTCGCTCGATGCCGGCCTGCGCGCGTTCGACCTGAAGACCATGGTCGAGGCGTCGAACTCGCTCGGCGCCGGCTGGCCGACCACGCTGTGGCGGGTCGTGCTGCCGAACATCCGGACCGCGATGCTCTCCGCCACCGTCCTCACCGTCGCGCTGGTGCTCGGCGAGTTCACCATGGCCAGCCTGGCCCTCTACGAGACCTTCCCGGTGTGGATCGTGCAGTTCGAGCAGAACGCCGGGCCGGTGACGACCGCCGCCTCGCTGCTCGCGCTGTTCGTCACCTGGATCCTGCTGATGCTCATCGTGACCGTCGGCAGCCGGAGCGCCCGCAAGCGCGGCGGTGCCCAAGTGGCCCTGTTCACCGTCGCCGCCCCTCAGGAATCCAGCCAGACCACGGGAGAGCCGGAATGACCACGAACACCGCCAGCAACGCCGCGGCGGCCGACGGCCTCCGGCAGACGGCCAGAACCGGCGGGACGAGCGTGTCGCTGCAAGACCTGAGCCGATCGTTCGGGACGACCCGGGCCCTGGATGGGCTGTCGCTGGAGATCGCACCGGGCGAGCTTGTCGCGCTGCTCGGCCCTTCCGGCTGCGGCAAGACCACGGCCCTGCGTATCGTGGCCGGCTTCGAGTCTGCGGACACCGGGTCGGTCCTGGTCGACGGCAAGGACATCTCGTCGGTGTCGGCCGCCCGGCGCGACATGGGAATGGTGTTCCAGAGCTACAGCCTGTTCCCGAACATGAACGCACTCGACAACGTGGCGTTCGGACTCCGGATGCGCAAGCAGGGCTCCGCCCAGCGGCGCAAGCGGGCCGGGGAGCTGCTGGACATGGTCGGCCTGGTCCAGCAGGCGCAGCAGTTCCCGCACCAGCTGTCAGGCGGTCAGCAGCAGCGCGTCGCGCTGGCCCGCGCGCTGGCCATCGAGCCCCGGGTGCTGCTGCTGGACGAGCCGCTGTCCGCGCTGGACGCCAAGGTACGGCTGCAGCTGCGCGAGCAGATCCGCACGCTGCAGCAGCGGCTCGGCACCACCACCATGTTCGTCACGCACGACCAGGAGGAAGCGCTGTCGATGGCCGACCGGGTCGGGGTCATGCGGCAGGGCAAGCTGGAGCAGATCGCCGCGCCTGACGTGCTGTACGACGACCCGGCCACCGCGTTCGTGGCCGAGTTCGTCGGCGTCATGAACCGGATTCCCGCTGAGCTGCAACCCGATGGGATGGTGACCGCGCTGGGCAGCACCGTGCCGGTCAAGGGCGACAGCGCATGCGACCTGGGTGCTGGCGCCGTGGACATGCTGGTGCGCCCGGAAGGGCTGGCCATGGCGGTGATCGAGAACGGCAACGGGATCGTCACCACCAGGACGTTCCTCGGATCGGTCACCGGGGTCGCGGTCCTGTTGTCCGGCGAGGTCACGGTGCAGATCGACAAGCCGAGTACTGAGGCCGCCGCGCTGGCCCCGGGCACCTCGGTCTCGGTCACGCTGCCGGCCGAGCCGGTCCTCGTCGCCCCCCGGCAGTAACTCGGGTCTACTCGATGAGGTAGGGGAGGATTCCCGCGATCGAGTCGAGGATGAGCGGCGCGCCGGCCTGCTGCAGGTCGGCGCGGGAGCTGGCGCCGGTGAGCACGCCCGCCACGATCCCGGCCCCGGCGCGCAGCCCGGACTCGACGTCGCTGGCGGCATCGCCGGCCACCGCCAGCTCGCTGACGGCCCCGCCGTGCAGGAACAGCAGCGCGCTCAGCGGCAGGTCCGGAAACGGGCGGCCGCGGCCGGCGTCGGCGGGGGACAGGGCCAGGTCGATCAGCTCGCCCCAGCCGAGCTCGGAGATGATCGCGTCCCGGGTCGTGGGGGAGAAGCCGGTGGCCAGGCAGACGCGGATGCCGGCGTCGCGGCAGGCCCTGAAGACGTCCGTCGCCCCGGGCATGGCCGCCACGTGGCCCGCGCGGACGGCGGCCGCGTAGTGGTCTTCGAACGCCTCATTGGCCTGCTGCGCGGCCTGCTCGCCGCCGAGGATCCGCCGGAACACCTCGATCTTGGACTGGCCCATGCTCGACCGCACGTCGGTCATGGCCTGGTGGTACGCGGCCACGGGCAGATTCTGCGCCGCGACCGCCGCGGAGAACGCCTTCAGCACGCTGCCGTCGTCCTGGACCGTGGTGCCGGCCATGTCCAGGCAGGCGACCGTGATTGGGGTCATCGGAATGTCTCCTCCGCAATGGCCGGGGCGCAGGTCATGCCGCGCCCGCCCGGTCCGGTGACCAGCACCACGCCGGGCTCGGGCTCGGACCGGTGATAAAGCGCCGGGCCGGTGCCTACCTCGCTGTAGACCCCGGCCCAACGGCGCTGGATCGGCGGGATGGGGGCGCCGAGCAGCGCCTCGGCTCGGGCCTGCAGGTGGTCGTAGGCATCGGAATCCACGTCGAACGCGAACGGCTCGTCGTATTCGTGCGTGTCACCGATGGTGAGCCCGCCGTCGGCCCGCTGAACCATCAGCAGCTGCGCCCCGGTGCGCGCGGCGACCGGCGCCTGGGGCGGCAGCAGGCTGCGTCCCGGCAGGTCGTAGGCGGGGTAGTAACGCAGCGAGTCGCCATCGGCGACCGCCGTGGTGAGCCGCTCGGCGATCGGCGCGGTCTGCATCATCTGCAGCCGCACCCGGCGTACCCCGTCGCGGGCCATACAGGGGAGGTATCGGCCGACCATCCCGGTGAACGCGGCTCCTGGGCAGAAAACCACCAGGTCACACTGGTGCCAGGCGCCAGTGTGATCGCGCACGGCGTTCGGCGCGATCTCGGTCGCCTCGCGCCCGGGCAGCCACTCATAGCCCGGCCCGGCCAGGTGGCCGCGCAGCGCGGGCAGCACCAGGCGCGGCTCCACGATCGCGTCGGCGCGGCATAGCAGGCCGCCGGCCAGCTCGCCGCGCACGGCCGGGTTGGCGTCCCGGACGGCGGCCGGATCGAGCAGCTCGAAATCGCGCTGGACGGCATCCGGCCGCGCGGCCGCCTCCTTGAGCACGCGCAGCTCGGCGTCGTCCCTGGCCAGGGTCAATGAGCCCGCGGGGCGGAAGTGCAGGCCCGGCACCGCGGCGCCGAGCTCGGCCCACAGCTCGCGGGCGCGCAGCGCCAGCGAGAGCTCGGCGCCCGGCCGCCTGCCGCTCACCCAGACCAGGCCGAAGTTCCTGACGCTCGCGCCGCGGGCCTCGCCCTCGCGCTCCAGGTGCACGACCTCGTAGCCGCGCCGCCTCGCCGCCACCGCGTGCATCGTGCCGAGCACGCCCCCGCCGATCACCACGATCCGTTGCGTGAGCCTCACGCCGTCAGTATAGTCAATTTATAACATGTATAGCCAACTTTGGGCGGCGACAGCAACTCACCACGGCCCGGAGACGTGCTTGACGAGCCAGAACGACGGAGACCTCGAGCTCGAGGCGGACGGGTATACGCTACGTTTCCCTGCTGTTTGGCTCCGCGACAACTGCCCGTGCCCGGAATGTCTCGATCCCGGCACTCGGCAGAAGCTGAAGGACATCACCGAGCTGCCGGCCAGGCTGGCGGTGAGCGCCACCGAGGAGGAGGGCGAGTCGGTGGTGGTGACCTACGCACCCGACGGGCACCGGTCCGCCTTCTCCCGCTCCTGGCTAGCCGGGCACGCGCTCGGCCCAGCCAGAGACAGAGCCAGGGACAGAGCCAGGGACAGAGCCAGAGACGGAGCCAGGGACAGCGACGGCGAAGGCGATGAGCGGACCGAGGACGCCAAGGAACTCTGGCTGCCCGCGGACCTCGGCCGGCTGCCCGAGGCCAGCTGGCCGCGCTATCTGGCCGAGCCCGCGCACCGGGCGCGGGCCCTGGGCGCGGTGCTCCGCTGGGGTTTCGTCTGCTCCATACCGTGCCCGCCGAACCGGGCACGGTGCTCGAGGTCGCCGCGAGCTTCGGGTTCGTCCGGGAGACGAACTACGGCCGGCTGTTCGACGTCCGGGTCGAGCCGCGACCGGGCAACCTGGCCTACACCAGCCGCCGGATCCTGCCGCACACCGACAACCCCTACCGCGATCCGGTGGCCGCGACGATCGGCGAGCTGTTCGCCGGACCCGGGGCACGTGACTACCTCGGCGAGCCGGTCACCATCGGGGAGCACATGCTGCAGGCCGCGGCGCTGGCCGAGGCGGCCGGGGCGGAACCGCCGCTGGTGGCGGCGGCCCTGCTGCACGACATCGGCCACCTGCGCGGTGAGCCCTCGCGGGGGGGACAGGGCCCGCCGCCACAGGCGGCCAGGCCAGCAGGGTCGTCCCCCCGGCCTAATACAGATACCGGCCACGGCGAGTCGGGGGCGCGGTGGCTGGGCCAGTGGTTCGGCGAGGCGGTGACCGAGCCGGTGCGGCTGCACGTAGCGGCGAAACGGTACCTCTGCGCCGTCGACGCGGGCTACTTCGGGCTGCTATCGGCCGAATCGGTCCGCACGCTGTCGCTGCAGGGCGGCCCGATGACCGCGGCCGAGGCGGCCGCGTTCGAGGCGCTGCCGCACGCGCGGGACGCGGTCTCGGTGCGCCGGTGGGACGACCAGGCTAAGGACCCGGCGATCACCCCGCCGGGGTTCGCGCACTTCGCGCCGCTACTTGAGGCGCTGGCCCGGCCCTGAACGGGACAGCGCGTTGACCGCGGTGGAGTTGTGCACGCTGAACGCGACCGCGCTGCCCACGTAGCGATCGTCCGACCACTCGACCGGCACCCCGGCCAGGTCCGTGGTCAGGCGGCGCTCGCGCAGCAAGGGCACCCGGGGGCTCACGCCGAGCAGCCTGGCGTCCTCGGCCGAGGCCGGCACCGCGTCGATCACGTGCTCGGCATCGGCGAACACGGTGCCCAGTTCCTCCAGACGCTCGGTAATCGAGCCCGTCTCCAGGTCCATCGCGGCGACCAGCACACCCACCTGATCCGGATAGACGCCGCGCTCGATCATCACCGGCCGGCCCGACAGCAGCCTGACCCTGACCAGGTGGTAGATCGGCGCGCCGGCCGCGATGGCCAGCCGCTCGGCTTCCAGCGGCTTGGCGGGCCGGCGCTGCATGGCGACGACCCGCCCGCTCGGCACCTCGCCCATGGCCCGCGCCCAGCGGGAGAACGACAGCAGCTCGCCGAAGCTCTGCACCCTCGGCCCGCCGATGACCACCCGGCGCGCCCCGCGCCGGGATGCGATCACCCCGTCCGCGCGCAGCGCGGCGAACGCCTGGCGGATCGTGCCGCGGGATACCGAGTAGCGCTCGGCCAGCTCGCTCTCCGAAGGTAGCCGGGTACCCGCCGCATACCCGCCGGCCGCGATGGCGGCCTTGATGTCCTCGGCCACCTTGCGGTAGAGCGAAGGCGAGCGGGGCAGGCCCTGATCTACTGCCATGACAGCTGAGCGTATCGGGCGGTCAGGCGGCAGGACATCCCCGCCACCCGCTGGATCTTGGCGGCGGCTGCGGTAACCACGCTCCGTTCTGCCAAATGAATCTAACGAGGGCGGAGCGGGACGGCTGGCAGGGAAGGTGCGGCGAGAGGCGGACCGGGGTAGCCGTGTACCTCGGCGAAGCGGCCGTCTACCCAGTCCTCGCGGGCCTGGGCGATTTCCTCGCCACTGCGGCCGACGAAGTTCCACCACATCAGCAGGCGCTCGCGCAGCGGTGCGCCGCCGAGCACGAAGAACCGGGCATGCCTGCGTCCGCCGGCCGGCGAGAGCCGGATCTCGGACACGCCGGCGGGCAGGTGCGCGAGCAGCCCGGGCGCGATCAGCGCGCCCGCCACCAGCGCGCCCGCCACCAGCGCGGAACCGTCCACCGCGACCACGGCGTACTCGAAGTCTTCCCGGACCGGGAGCACGAAGTCATCGCCGCCGGGGACCGCGACCTCCAGCCCGGTCAGCGGGGTGAACACCTCGGCCGGGGATCGCTCGCCGCGGTGCTCGCCGATGACCACGGTCACCCGCGCGCCGCCCTCGCGCGCCACCGGCAGGCCGGCGTGGTGCGCGAACCGCGGTTCGGTGAACCGGTCCTGCTCCGGGAGCGCGATCCACAGCTGCAGGCCATGCAGCCCGGCGGGCCGCCCGGCCGCCGACTCCTCGGAGTGCGCGATACCCCGCCCGGCGGTCATCAGGTTCAGCTCGCCGGGCCGGATCATCTGCCGGCTGCCGAGGCTGTCGCGGTGCAGCACCAGGCCCTCGAACAGCCAGCTCACGGTCTGCAGGCCGATGTGCGGGTGGGGTGGCACCTGCATGCCGGGCCCGATGCTCACGTCGTCGGGCCCGTAGTGATCCAGGAAGCACCACGCGCCCACCTTCCGCAGCGTCCGCTGCGGCAGCAGCCTGCGGACTTCGGTGCCATCGCCGATGGCCGCCTTACGCGCCTCGAGCACGTCCACCGCGCGATGTATGTCCGGGGGAACGCCCGGCGTCAGCGTGATCGCCTCGGGGGCCGGATCCAGATTGCTCACGGGCCCATCGTGTCATTGCGGGAGCCAGACCGACACGAGAGTCGGCGAGCTCAAGACGGTGTACGACATCAAGGTCCAGCCGGAGCTGCAGCCGCTGTACGACTACCTCTACGGGCGGGGCAGCTTCGTCCACCTGGACAGCTACCGCCCGGAGTGCCTGCCGATCTTCAGTCGCGACGTGCTGCGCCGGATCGCGGCCCAGGACGAGTCCTGGGAGTCCATGGTGCCGGCCGAGGTGACCGAGCTCATCAAGCGCCGCGCGTTCTTCGGCTACGTCAAGCCAGGTCGGGAATAGCCCGGCCCTGCCGGCGCAGCGCCTCCACCTTCAAGATGGCGGCCACGCTCACCGATTCGGTGATCGATCCGGCCAGGACCTTCTCCACCGCCTGGCCGAAGGGCAGCCAGCTGAGGACTATCCGCTCTTCCGGGTCCTGCGCGTCCGCTCCGGCCTCCAGCCCCGTGGCCAGGAACATGTAGGCGGTGTCGGTCGTCACCCCGTTGCTGTTGTCGACGAAGCCGAGCTCGCGCCAGCGTCTCGCCGATAGCCCGGTTTCCTCGCGAAGCTCGCGTCTGGCGGCGGCCAGCATCTCATGATCGGATGATTCCGAGCCGCCGGTAGGGATCTCCACCGACACCCGGCCCAGGGCGTATCTCCACTGGGTGACCAGAGCCACTTCGCCAGCATCGTTGAGGGCGACGATGCCGACCGAGGGCCTCATCTCCACCACGCCGTAGATGCCCTGGTGCCCGCCGGGATGGATCACCGTGTCTTCGCGCAGCCGCAGCCAGGCATTGGCGTAGACGATCCGGCTGGCCAGGGTTTCCCAGGGATTCTCGCTCATCCGTTCACACGGTAGTCCTGCTGGGACCGGGCGTACTCGGCGAAGGCGTCCAGGGACTGCGGGTTGGCCATCGCGTTGCGGTTGGCCGCCTCGTCCGGCGGCACGCCGAGCAGGATCTTGCGCACCGGCACCTCCATCTTCTTGCCGGTCAAGGTGGCCGGGATGGCCGGGACCTGGATGATCCGGTCGGGGATGTGCCGTGCGGTGTACTGGCTGCGGAGCCGTCCGATGATCGTGGCGCGGAGGTCGTCGTCCAGCATGGCCCCCTCCTCCAGCGTGACGAACAGCGGCATGAAAAACCCGCCGCCGGGCAGGTCGAGGTTGACGATGAGCGCGCCGGTGAGCTCCGGCACCGGCTCCAGTGCCGCGTAGACTTCCGCGGTGCCGATGCGGATGCCGTGCCGGTTCAAGGTGGCGTCGCTGCGGCCCAGGACGAAGCAGCCGCCGCGCTCGTTGACCTTGAAGAAGTCCCCCTGGCGCCAGACGCCCGGGAAGTCGGAAAAGTACGTCTGCCGGTAGAGCTCGCCGTCGTCGTCGTTCCAGAACCGGACCGGCATCGACGGCATCGGCTGGGTGATCACCATCTCGCCGACCTCGCCCGTCACCGGCTGACCCTGCGCGTTGAACGCGTAGGCGGCGACGCCGAGGTTGCGCGCCTGGTGCTCGCCGGCGTAGACCGGCAGCGTGGGTGCCCCGCCGGTGAACCCGGTGCAGACGTCGGTGCCGCCGCTGCCCACGTGCAGCCACAGGTCGCGCTTGACATTGCGGTAGAACCAGGCGCCGCACTCGGCCGACACCGGCGAGCCGGCCAGCATGAGACCGGTCAGCGCGGACAGGTCGTACTTCTCGCCCGGCACCAGGCCCGCCCTGGCCAGCAGCTCGGCGTAGGCGGGGCTGGCCCCGAAGAACGTCACCCGGGCGGCCTCGGCCATCTCCCACAGCACGTCCGGGCGCGGGTAGCCGGGGTGCCCGTCGTACAGCAGCGGCCGTACGCCGAGCAGCAGCGAGCTGACCAGGAAGTTCCACATCATCCAGCCGGCCGTGGTGTAGAAGAACATCCGATCGCCCGCGCGCAGGTCCATGTTGAGGGTCTGCAGCTTCAGCTGCTCGATGAGGATTCCGCCGTGGCTGTGCGTGATCGCCTTGGGCAGCCCGGTGGTCCCGGAGGAGAACAAGATCCACAGCGGGTGCCCGAACGGCACCTGCTCGAACCCGAACCCAGCGGCGGGCACCGGCGGGTGATCCATCAGCTCGGCCCAGGCCCGCAGGCGCGGCCCGCCCGGGGCGGCCGCGACCGGCGTGCCGAGCGGCCCGGGCACCCAGATCACCTGCTCCAGGCTGGGCAGCCCGGCGATGACCTGGCCGATTTCGGTGCCGCGATCGTAGTCGCGGCCGCCGTAGCGGTAGCTGTCCACGCAGAGCAGGACCTTCGGGGCCAGCTGACCGAACCTGTCGCTGATCCCGCGGCCGCCGAAATCGGGGGAGCAACTGGTCCAGATGGCGCCGATGCTGGTGGTGGCCAGCATCGCGATCACGGTCTGCGGGCTGTTCGGCAGGCAGGAGGCGACCCGGTCACCGGGCCGGACGCCGAGGCCGCGCAGCTGGGTAGCCAGGACGCGGACGCTGTTCCCGAGTTCCGGCCAGGGCAGGCCGGTCAGCGGCGTGGTCTCCGACTGGTGGTAGAGGGCGTCCTGCCCGGGCCGCTCGTTCCGCAGCACGTGCTGCGCGTAGTTCAGCCGGGCGCCGGGGAACCAGTCGGCGCCGGGCATGGTCCTGGTGCCGAGGACCGCCGCCGGCGGCGCCGACGCCTCGATGCCGCAGTAGTCCCAGACCGCCTGCCAGAAGCCGTCGAGGTCGGTCACCGACCAGCGCCACAGGTCGTGATAGTCGGCGAAGTGACGCCCGCATTCCCGGCCGAGCCACCTGAGGAAGGCCGTCACATTGGCGCGCTCCACCCGGTCCGGACCCGGCGTCCACAGCAGCTCGCCCTCGCGGACCGGGCCTAGCGCCTCCACATCGCAGACGGTGCCACAGCAGGCCCGGCCGGGGCAATGTGCTGCCCGCACAAATGCGGATCGGCGAAATGCTGGCCGCACCATGCTGGCCTGGGCGAATCTGACGTATAGGGTGTGTGGGTGACTGCTCTGTCGCTTGAAGGCGGCAGCTTCTCAGGCTGCTCCGGCGGCCTGACCAGAGCCCAGCCCGGCCCTGGCGTAGATGTTCCTGGCCCCGTTAACGTCGGCGTCCATCTGGCCGTGCACGGGGCAGATGACGGTCTTGCGCTGCGGGCGCGCGCATCTTCGCCCGCATTGGTGGCAGGTAATGCTCGTCCCGGCCGGATTCACGAACACTACTCGCCTGCCAGCTTCTTCCGCTTTGCTGGCGAGGATGCTCGTGAACTGGGACCAGCCGGCGTCCAGGATGCTCTTGTTCAGTCCGGCCTTGGCCGCCGCCTGGTTGGGGAAGAACGCTCCTGGCCGCTCGGGGTCGGGCTTCGGCGCGGGGCGCCTGGTCATGCCCGCGGTGTTCAGGCCCTCCAGCGCGACCACGTCACACTCACGGACCAGGGCCCGGGCGGTCTTGTGGTGGAAATCGCGGCGCCGGTTGCGGATCTTCCGCCACTCCCGGGCCAGGGCGCGGCGGATGCGCGCGCGGTTCCCCGAGCCAGGTTTTGCCCGTGCCTTGCGGCGCTGCAGATCCGCGATCACCTCCGCAGAGGCGGCCAGGAACCGCGGGTTGGCGACGATCTCGCCGTCGCTGGTGGTCAAGAACCGGGCCACGCCCACGTCCACGCCGACCTCACGCCCAGCAGCCGGGAGCGGAACCGGGTCGGTCTCGGCGATGACGATGACGTACCAGCGGCGCCCCTCGCGCTTGAGTTGCAGCGCGGTCACCGTCCCGCGTACGCTGCGGTGCTGGCGCACCTTCACCGACCCGGCAGCCTGAAAGTACGCCCGCGCCCAGCCACCACCGGCAGCCGGGCTCCAGCGCGCGCCGTCACCGTCGACGAACCGCACCTGATCGAACCGGCTGTACGGCTTGAACCGGGGATAGCCGGGCTTCGTCCTCCCGGCCCTGGCACGGTCGAAGAACACCCTGAACACGGTGTCCAGCCTGCGCAAGGTCTGCTGCTGGGCGGTGAACGAATGCCGTCCCTGCCCGTCCGGGTCGGCCCGGCGTATCTCCTTCAGCTGCGCCGACTGCATGCCGTAGGAAACGCTGACATGGCTCATCCCCCACGCCTGGCGCCGTTCTTCGAGCGCGGCGTTGTACAGGTCGCAGTGGTCAGCCAACAGCCGCATCGCGCGGCCCTCCTGGGGCCGCGTAGGGTACGCGCGGAACTTGTAGGCTCGTCTCACCTGCACCCGACCCATGTCGCCGGTGTGGGTCACTCCCGAGGTTGCCTCGCCGGGTTTTGTAGGCCCATCGTACGGCTCGGTACTGACATTTCCGGGTCGGCACACACTGAGAGTGAGGGGAGGGAACGCGGCTTGAAGGCTGAAGTACCCGCCGCGCACCTTTGATGGCTGACCTGGACGTTTCCGCGCTGATTGGGATCGACGTGCACGTCCACGTCGAGTCGGATGGGCACGGGCAGCTCTCCCTCGACGACGAGCTGCTCGCCGCGTCGGCGAAGTACTTCAAGGCCGACAATGACCGGGCGCCGACGGTGGAGCAGATCGCGGCGTACTACCGGCCGCGCCGGCTGGCCGCCGTGGTGTTCACCGTGGACGCCGGGACGGCGACCGGCCATCCGGCGCTGTCCAGCGAGGAGCTGGCTGACCGGGCCGCGGCCCATCCCGACGTGCTGATCCCGTTCGGCTCGGTGGACCCGCAGGCCGGCGAGGCGGCGGTGCGGCGGGCTAGGCGGCTGATCAGCGAGCACGCCGTCCGCGGGTTCAAGTTCCACCCGAGCCTGCAGGGCTTCTCGCCGGACGACCAGCGCTACTACCCGCTGTACGAGGTCATCGAGGAAGCGGGCCTGCCGGCCGTCTTCCATACCGGCCAGACCGGCATCGGAGCGGGCCTGCCGGGCGGGCGTGGGATCAAGCTTCGGCTGTCCAACCCGATGCTCCTCGACGACGTGGCCGCGGACTTCCCCGGGATGACGGTGATCCTGGCTCATCCGTCGGTGCCCTGGCAGGACGAGGCGATCTCCATCGCCACCCACAAGGCCAACGTCTACATCGACCTGTCCGGCTGGTCGCCGAAGTACTTCCCGCCGCAGCTGGTCCGCGCGGCCAGCTCCTATCTGCAGGACAAGATGCTGTTTGGCACCGACTATCCGCTGCTCACCCCCGAGCGCTGGCTGAGCGATTTCGAGCTGCTCGACATCAAGCCGGAGGTCCGGCCCAAGATCCTCAAGCACAACGCGGTCCGCCTGCTCGGCCTCGGCGGGTTAGCCCCGCGACCTTGTGAAATCAAGATCATTATTCTGAACGGGCCGTGGCCTTACCTGCCGTCACCGCGACCTCATCCGTGGCCTAGATCCTGGCCGGCCATAAGAGCAGCCAGTAGACCTGCGTCCATAGCTCAGCCGGATCGTCGTTGTGCGGCCCGTAGATTTCCCAGCGGGTGCCGCCAGGCCGGTGCCCGTGCGCGGCGCACCAGCCGAGGACCGCTTCATGGGCCGCCCCCACGTCACCGAAGGGGCCGCGATGGACGGTTGTGGCCGCGGTCCCCGCGGGCAGCGCGGATGCCACCACGCGGCCAGTGAGCGGGCATGGCCTGTCGAGCAGGACGCCGACCTCCACGTTAGGCACGCTGTCGAGGTAGAGCATGATGTTGCGGCATCCCCGGTGGATCCCGCCCGCATGCAGGCAGTCCCAGACCTCGCCAAGGAGCTGCCCCCATAGCGAGGGGAAGTCCTGCCACGTCGTCGCGGCGGCAACGACGGCGGTCGGGCGGGACTCGGCCTCAATGAGACTCACTTCGTAGTCCACCCGACCATCATCGCCCTGCCGTCACTGCCCTGTCACGCAACCTCAGAAGACGACAGCGCGTGCGTACTAACCTGCCCGGCTCGGGTCTCCGGGCGGTAATGCGCCGGCCATGCGGACCCGCAGGGCGCGGCGGAGGTCGTCGAGCCGGTCGTCCAGCAGCCTGCGCAGCGAGGCGGGGAACACGGTGCTGGCCAGGACTTCCTCGCCCGACCGGAACGTGGCGGCCGTCACGGCGTGGTGCGGGAAGCCGTGCCGGACCAATAGCCGGGCGACGGCCGGGCCGCGGCGCTCGGTAACCTCGGCGAGGGCCGGGAAGTAGCGCGGGACATAACGGGCGACCAGGTCCGCCTGGTCGGCCTGCCAGAAGCCCTCGGCGGTCGCGGCCAGCTGGTAGCTGGACGGCTCGCCGGCCGGGGCCGGGCTGAACATCTGCGTCCAGGCGGCGCGCTTGGCGTCAAGGCCGGGGAGCGCGGCCAGGCAGCGCGCTGCGCTCTGCTGGCCGGCGAACGTGGTGTCCCGGCCGGCCTCCCGCTCGATCCCGGGTCGGCCGACGGCGCCGAGGACGGTCAGCCGCAGCATGATCTGCCAGCGCAGGCGCGAGTCCAGGTCCGGGCCGCCGGGCCAGCGTCCAGCCGCGAGCCAGGACCGCAGCGCGGCGACCTCCGGGCCGGACGCGCTGTCGATCAGCCCGCGCCCGGCCACGAGCCGCAGCCCGTCGGCGCCTTCCCCGGCGGGCTGGCCGAGCAGCGCACGGCACAGGCCGGCCAGAGCGGCGAGCGCGGCGCCGCGCTGCGGACGGGGCAGGTAGCGGTCGGCGATCGTCCACCGGGCGAAGTCCAGGACCGGCCCGGCGATCGTGGTATCGGTCTCGGCGGGCAGATGCATGACCGCGAGCTCGAGATAACGCCGCGGGGGAAGCTCCCCGTCACGGACCAGGTCCCGGACGGCGTTCCAGGCCACGGCCCGGCTGAGCGGATCGGCGAGATGCCCGAGCCCCGCGGTCAGCGCGGCCCAGGACCTCGGGTCCAGCCGGACCTTGCAGTAGCCGAGATCGCCGTCGTTCGGCAGGAGGAAGGCCGGGGGCGGGTCCACGGCGGCCGGGGGCAGCGCGGCCGCGGCCGCGTCCGCCTCGACGCTGACCGGGAGCCTGGCCCGCAGGACAAGCCCGCCCGCGTCGCCGGGCGCCCGGTCGTACACCCCGATCCACACCCGGTGCGGCCTGCTCCCGTCGTGCGTGACGAGCCCGGCGCCGGGGCTGTCCCGGCGGATGGCGAGGGTGTCCACCCCGGCAGTGCGCAGCCAGCGGCCGGCCCACCCGTCCAGGTCCGCGCCGGACGCCCGGCTGAGGCAATCCAGCAGGTCGTCCAGGGTGGCGCTGCCGAACCGGTACCGGGCGAGATAGTCGTTGAGGCCGGCGGTGAAGGCCGGCCAGCCGGTCCATGCCACCAGCTGGCGCAGCACGGAGGCGCCCTTGGCGTAGGAGATGTCATCGTAGGCCGATAGCGCGGCATCGGTGTCGGGCACCTCATCCGGCCCGGGCGCGACCGGGTGGGCGGACGCCCGCTGGTCGGCGTCGTAGCCGCGCGGCTTACGGGCCAGGGCGAAGTCGGACCAGGCACCGGTGAAGGCGGTGGCCTCCGAAAGCACCTCGAAGCCCATGTACGTGGCGAACGACTCGCTCAGCCACACGTCGTTCCACCAGGCCATGGTGACCAGGTCGCCGAACCACATGTGGGCCATCTCGTGCGCGATGACCATCCCGCGGGTCTGCCGTTCAGCGCGAGTGACGGTGGACGGGAAGAGAAATTCGTCCCGGAAGGTGACGCAGCCTGGATTCTCCACCGCCCCCGCTTCGAGCTCGGGGACGAACGCCTGGTCATAGGAGTCATAGGGGTAGGGCTCGGCGAAGATCTCCAGGTAGCGGTCAAAGCAGGCCCGGGTGATGGCGAGGATCTCGTCCGCCTCCCGGTCCAGGGCCCCGCCCAGTGACCGCCGGCTATGCAGGCCGAACGGGGTGCCGTGATGCTCGCTGCGGACGCTGTACCAGGGGCCCGCGACCATCGTGAACAGGTAACTGGAGATGGGCGGGGTCGCGGCCAGTTCCCAGCGGATGCGGTCCGGGGCACCGGCCGGCCCGGCCGGCCGCGCCACGCCGTTGCCGAGCACGGTCCAGGAGCCGGGCGCGGTGACCGTCGCGATGATAGGCGCCTTCAAATCCGGCTGGTCGAAGGCGGCGAAGACCCGCTGCGCGCTATCCAGCCCGGCGTGCACGGCGAGGTAGGTCTCGCCGTCGGCAGGGTCGGTGAAGCGGTGCAAGCCCGCGCCCCCGCGCGAGTACGCCATGTCGGCCTCGACCCGGAGCTCGTTGACTTCGTGCAGGCCGGCTAGGGGCAGCCGGTTCGCTCGCAGCGCGCCCGGCTCCAGCTCCTGCCCGTTGAGCACGACCCGGCACAGCCTGGCGGGCCTGAGCTCGACGAAGCTGGACGCGGCGGGCTCGCGGCAGCCGAACCGCACCACGGTGACCGAACCGAACACGTCCTCGCCACCGCCGACGTCAAGGTCGACGTGATAGCCGAGGACGTGGATCAGCCGCGAGCGCTCTTGCGCCTCGGCGTAGGTCAGCGGACTCGCGGGTGCTCCCGATGTCAGGGCGATTCACCCAGCCTAGCGGCGGGTGCCCGGGGCCGGCACGGCACGGGACAGGGGTGGACGGGCGGCGGATCGGCCGGGCTGATCCGGATTTCGGTTCAGCCACGAATTGGCACCAACTGGCGTACGGGACTTGCCCGCGATCCGGGGACCAGCCTTGAATGAGGATTCATGTCAGGACATCCCGTTCGGGGTATCGAGGACAAAGGCTGATGAATCCGGGTTCAGTGCTCGAGGTGCGGAGCGTGACGGTCCGGTTCGGCGGGCTGACCGCGCTGGACGCCGTATCGCTCGTGGTCCCGCCCCGGCACGTCATGGGGGTCATCGGGCCGAACGGGGCGGGCAAGACCACGCTGCTGAACGTCCTGTGCGGCTTCATCCGGCCCGACGACGGAGAGGTGTTCTTCGGCGGCCGCCGCCATCAGGTGCGGCCGCATCAGCTGGCCGGGCTCGGCGTGGCCCGGACCCTGCAAGGGGTCGGCTTGTACAACGGGCTGACCGCGCTGGAGAACGTCATGGTCGGCGTGACCTGCCGGGCCAAGGCCGGATTCTGGTCCGCGCTGCTCGCGCTGCCGCGGGCCGGCCGCGACGAGCGGATGCTGCGCGGCCTGGCCCGCCAGGCCCTCGAGCGAGTAGGTGCCGCCGACGTAGCGGGCGCGCGGCCTTCGGAGCTGTCCTACGGGATGCGGAAGAAGGTCGCCCTGGCCCGGGCGCTGGCGGCCAAGCCCGGGCTGATCCTGCTCGACGAGCCCGCGAGCGGCCTGAGCGAGGTGGAGCTCGCCGAGCTCGGCAGGCTCATCCGCGACCTCGCCACGGAGGGATCGCTGATGGTGATCGAGCACCACGTGGACCTGATGATGTCGGTCTGCGACTCGATCGTGGTGCTCGACTTCGGCCGGGTGATCGCCAGCGGGTCGCCGCGGGAGGTTCAGGACAACCCGATGGTGACCGCCGCCTACCTCGGCACCGCCGAGGCGAGTGAAGGCCCGGCAGAGTGAGCAGCGAGGCGCGCGGCGACGGCCCGGACCGCGCCGGAGCGGCGGGCAAGTCGGCCTCGCTCACGGTCGACGGGCTCGTCGCGGGCTACGGCGGGGTCGTCGCGCTGGACGACGTGACGGTGACGGCGGACCCGGCCGGCATCACCGCCGTCCTCGGTGCGAACGGCGCGGGCAAGACGACACTGCTCCGCGCGGTGAGCGGCATGATCCGGCCTCGCCGCGGGCGGATCCTGCTGGCCGACCATGACGTGGCGGGCCGCAGCCCCGAGCAGATCGTCCGGGCGGGCATCGCCCACGTGCCCGAGGGGCAGGGGGTCATCCCGGAGCTCACCGTGGAGGAGAACCTGCGGATCGGGACGATGTCATGGCGGCGGCAGCAGGGGCTGCGGGCCCATCGGGCGGCCGCGCTGGAGGAGGCCTACACGCGCTTCAAGCCGCTGGCCGACCGCCGGCGCAAGCTGGCCTCCACGCTGTCCGGCGGTGAGCGGCAGATGCTGGTGATCGCGCGCGCCCTCCTCGCGCGACCGCGGGTCCTGCTGCTCGACGAGCCGTCGCTCGGGCTGGCCCCCAGGGTCATGGCGCAGGTCATGGACCTGGTGGTCCGGCTCAGCCGGGAGCAGGGGCTCACCATCGTGCTGGTCGAGCAGAACGCGCGAGGGGCGCTGGCCGTCGCCGACCACGGCGTCGTGCTCAACCTCGGCCGGGTGGTCGCCTCGGCCGACGCCGCGACCCTGGCCGCCGACGTCGCGCTCCGCCACCATTATCTCGGGTTCTAGGCACACGCAGGGAGCATGCCGTGGTCGAGTTCCTCCAGTTCACACTCAGCGGGATCGTCTTCGGGATGATCTACTCCGCGATCGCGCTCTCCCTGGTGCTGATCTGGCGGGGCACCCGGCTGCTGAACTTCGCGCAGGGCGGCATGGCCATGCTCACCACCTATGTGGCGATCGAGGTCATCTACAAGACCCACTCGTACTGGGCCGGGTTCGTGATCGCGCTCGTGGCCGGCCTGGTGCTCGGCGCGGCCAGCGAACTGACCGTGGTCCGGCCTACCACGGGCAAGCCGGAACTCAACGCCGTGATCGTGACCATCGGGCTGCTTATCTTCTTCGAGGGCCTAGCCGGCATCCTGTTCGGCGGGCAGTACCGGTCGTTCCCCGCGGCGTTCTCCGTCACCGGGCTGAAGGTCAGCGGCACGCCGCTCGGCGTGTCCCGCTTCGACGTGTTCACGGTGGCGGCGGTGCTGCTCACCACGCTGATCCTGGCCGTGGTGTTCCGGTACACCACGGCCGGGCTGCGCATGCGCGCCGCGGCGTTCAACGCGACCATCGCCCGGCTGTCGGGCATCCGCGTCGCGCGGGTGCTGACCGTCGGCTGGGCGCTGGCCGGCCTGCTCGGCGCGCTGGCCGGCGTGCTCGTCTCGCCAGCCACGTTCCTGTACCCGAACAGCATGGACGCGATCTTCGTGCTCGGCTTCACCGCGGCGGTGATCGGCGGCCTGGACAGCCCGGCGGGAGCGGTGGTCGGCGGCCTGCTGCTCGGTGTCGGGCTCAGTTACGTGGGCGGGTACCTCGGCTCTAACGTGACCACGCTGTTCGCGCTGGGCATCCTGGTCGTAGTGCTGATGGTCCGGCCCGACGGGCTGTTCGCCGGCGCGCGGATGCGGCGGGTGTGACCATGCGGACGCTACCTCGCAGGCTCGGGGTGGCCATCATCGTGGCCGCTATCGTCGCGTTCCTGTCCATCAAGCTGAACGCATTCCGCGATTACCAGATCGCCGAGATCGCGGTCGACGTCACGGCGGTCGCCGGGCTCACCGTGCTGACCGGGCTCAGCGGTCAGATCTCGCTGGGCAACGGCGCGTTCATGGCCATCGGCGCATACACCACCGCGTTGCTCCTGCTCCACCTCAACTGGCCCTTCTACCTCGTGCTGGTGATCGCAGCCGCGGTGACGGCCGTCGCCGGTGGCATAGTGGGCATCGCCGCGGCCCGGCTGCGCGGCCCGTACCTGGCGGGCGCGACCCTCCTGCTCGGCGTCGCGCTCCCCTCGATCGCGTACGTCTACCCGGGGACCTTCGGCGGCGATCAGGGCCTGAACGTGGTCTTCACCACCCCCGCCTTCCTCGGCGCGAACTTCCCGCTGACCAGATGGCAGGCCTGGGTCGCCACCCTGGTGGCGCTGATCACCCTCGTACTGCTGGCGAACCTGGACCGGAGCCGGATCGGCCGCAACTGGCGCGCCGTCCGTGACAACGACGTGGCGGCCGCACTGGACGGCATCAACGCGGCCGCGGCGCGTATTCGTGCCTTCGTCGTCAGCGCCACCAGCGCCGGGCTGGCCGGCGCCTTGCTGGCCATTGTCACCGGGCTGGTCGCACCCGGCGCCTTCACGATCACGCTGTCCATCGCGCTGCTGACCGCAGCCGTGATCGGCGGCCTGGGCAGCCTGGCCGGCGCACTGTGGGGCAGCCTCGTGATCGTCCTCGTGCCGACCTACGCCACAGACGTGGCTACCAGCCACGGCCTGTCCAGCTCCACCGGAGCGAATATCCCGGTAGCCGCCTACGGCGTGGTCCTCATCCTCGTCATGCTCCTCTTCCCGCTGGGGATCCAGGGCGGGCTGCAGCGGCTCATTTCCGCTTTCTTCGGTCCCAGCCAGAAATCCCGCACCGGGCGCACCGCGCCCATGCCCCATGTCACGCCTTCGGCCGATCAGGCACCGGCCAGCCAACACGAGAAGGAAGGCACTTCATGAATAGATCGCATCGGTTCCGCTGGCAAGTCACGGCCATCATGGCCGTGGCCGCGCTCGGCGTGGCCGCGTGCTCGTCGAGCTCGAGCTCGAGTGCAAGCTCGAGCAGCAGCTCCAGCGCGGCCCTGACCGCGTCTGCGCCCGGCATCACCTCGACCACCATCACCATCGGCAGCCACCAGCCGCTCACTGGCCCCGTCGCGCCCGGCTACGACGAGATCGCTCCCGGCTCGAACGCGTATTTCGCCTATGTCAATGCGCACGGCGGCGTTTACGGGCGCAAGATCGTGTACAAGTACCTCGACGACGCCTACAACCCGACCGAGACGGCGTCGGACGTCCGCCAGCTCGTACTGCAGGACGGCGCGTACGCGATCTTCAACGGCCTCGGCACGCCCACGCACCTGGCCGCGGTGAGCTTCCTGAACTCCGAGAAGGTCCCCGACCTGTTCGTCGCGTCCGGCTGCGAATGCTGGAACGAGCCCACTACCTACCCCGAGACGTTCGGCTGGCAGCTCGACTACGTACGCGAGGGGAAGATCCTCGGCCAGTACGTCGCCCAGCACTTCAAGGGCAAGAAGGTCGCTTACTTCTACCAGGACGACGAGTTCGGCATGGACGGCGTGAAGGGCCTCAACTACGAGATACCGAGCTCGATGGTGGTCAGCAAGCAGAGTTATGTCCCCACCAACATCAACATCGCACCGCAGGTCGCGGCGCTGCGCGCGTCCGGCGCCCAGGTGGTCGTCGCGTTCTCGGTTCCCGCCTTCACCGCACTGCTCAAGCTGAACAGCCTGAAGCTCGGCTTCAGCCCGACTCTCGTGGTCAGCGACGTCAACAACGATGTCTACACCCTGGACGGGCTGCTCCAGTCGTACGCGAAGCAAGGCGGCGCTACGGTCAACGGCAGTCAGCTCACCGACGGCATCATCACCGACGGCTACCTGCCGGTGCCGGCAGACACGAGCAACAGCTGGGTCGCGCTGTTCAAGATGGTCCACGACCAGTACGACGCGAAGGAGCCGTGGGACGGTAACGCGTATTACGGCGAGGCCGTCGCGTACTCGTTCGTACAGGCGATGCTCAAGGCGGGCCGGAACCCGACCCGGGCTGACCTGGTGTCGGCGGTTGAGGGCGGACTCCCACAGGGTCCCATGGTCGCCCCGTTCGCGTACTCCATGACCAACCACGACGGAGTCACAGGCGCCTTCATGGCGGTCATGAACAACGGTGGCCTGACACAGGAGGGATCGGTGCTGACCACGGACACGAGCGCGACCGGCCCGATCACTACCTACACGGGATCCGAGGAGCAGGCACCGGCGAGTGGCATCCCGTCCGCCTCTTCCTCCTCCTGAGGCCTCACCGGCCATCCCGATAGGACGGAACAGGGATCAGCCGAGATGACAGCCGAAGCAAACCGGATGGCGGGCGGGCGCGCCCGCCCGCCATCCGGGCCGTCCGGAAGGCCGGACGAGCGACCTCCTGCCCAGCGGCTGCTGACCGCGGCCGAGGAACTGTTCGGCGAGCGCAGCTACCACCGGACGACGGTCGCGGACATCTGCGCCAGGGCCGGGATGGCCACCGGCAGCTTCTACTCGTACTACGAGTCCAAGGCGGAGATCTTCGCGGCCGTGGTCCGGGCGATCAACACCGACCTGAGGCGAGCCATGAAGGCGGCCCTCGAGCACACCGACGGCGGCCAGCGGAACAGGGAACGCGCGTCCTTCCGGGCGTACTTCGACATGCTGTCCACGCGGCCGTGGATCGACCGCATCGTCCGCGAGTCGGAGTTCGTCGACCCCGGGCTCTTCCGGGAGTACTACGAGCATCTGGCCAGGGGGTACGCCCGCGGCGTGCGGGGGGCCCAGATGGACCGCGACATCGACGCCCGCTACGACCCCGAGGTCATCGCGTACGCCTACACCGGGATCGGCAACTTCGTCGGCATGCGATGGGCTGAGTGGACAGCCGGCGGCCGCGTCCCCGAGGACGTGCTGGACGACGTGCTCGAGCTGCTGGCGCGCGGCCTGGCCCCGAAGACCGGGCCAACCCCGCCGACGGACACGTGAGACCGTTACTCCTGCTCCCCTGTGGATAACGTTGTGGAGATCGTGGGGACAACGCTGTGTATTACTGGGGAACCGCCGGCTTTGGCCTGTGGATAACTCGGACCGGGCGGCAGCCGGAGGCAGGCCGGCCTCGTCGGCTGGTGCCCAGGTCAGCGGCTTGGGACCGAGAGCCATGAGTTCGGTCAGCTGCATGGCGCACCACGGCGAGATGGATTGCTGCCCGGCGGCGACCGCGGTGCAGAACTGATTCCAGTCCACCCACCTGGTCTCGGCGACCTCCTCCGGGTCCGGCGCGGGCGCCGCGTCCGAGTAGGCCGCGTAGACCGGGCAGACCTCGTTCTCCACCACGCCGTTGGCCATCCGGGCCCGGTAGCGGAACCTAGGCAGCACCAGCACGAGCTCGGCGGTGTCAATCCCGAGTTCCTCGCGCAGCCTGCGGCGCACGCCGTCCGCTACCGGCTCGCCAGGCAGCGGATGCCCGCAGCAGGTATTGGTCCATACGCCGGGCCAGGTGCGCTTGGATTCGGCCCGCCTGGTCAGCAGGAACTGGCCGGACTCATTGAACAGGTAGGCGGAGAAGGCCAGGTGCAGCGGCGTCTGGGCGTGATGGACGGTCGCCTTGGCCGCGGTGCCGCAGGCAGAGCCGGTCTCATCTAGAAGGACGACGTTCTCCACGTGCTCCCCGCCTGATCGCCGAAAATGGATAGAGAAACGGACAGGGGTGAACACTACCTGCTGCCAGCCCCGGCAGGGGGCCGGGAACCGGAAGGCGCGGTCAGTGCGACTCGCGCGGGACCTCGTGACCGCTGGCGCCGACCAGGAAGTCCAGGTCGGCACCGGAGTCGGCCTGCGTGACGCGCTCGCAGTACAGCCGCGTCCAGCCCCGGCTGGCGTGCGGGGCTGGCGGCCGCCATCCGGCACGGCGTTCGGCCAGCTCCCCGTCGCTCACCTCGAGGGTCAGGGTCCGGCCCGGGACGTCCAGGGTGATCCAGTCACCGTTCCGGACCAAGGCCAGCGGACCGCCCGCCGCGGCTTCCGGGGCGACGTGCAGCACGACCGTCCCGTACGCGGTGCCGGACATGCGGCCGTCGCAGATCCGCACTATGTCGCGGACGCCGCGCAGCAGCAGCTTCCTCGGCAGGGCAACGTTGGACACCTCGGGCATGCCGGGGTAGCCGCGCGGGCCGCAGTACCGGATGACCAGCACGGTGTCTTCGTCGACATCCAGCTCGGGGTCATTCGACACGGCGTAGTAGTCGGCGGGGGAGTCGAAAACCAGGGCCCGGCCCCGGTGCTTGAGCAGGTGCGGGGAGGAGGCCGACTGCTTGATCACTGCCCCGGCCGGCGCGAGGTTGCCGCGCAGCACCGCGGTCCCGGTCCCGGCGGGCTGGAACGGGTCGGCCGCGGTCTTGATGACCTCGCGGTTCCAGCACGGCGCATCCGCCACGTTCGCGCCGATCCCGGCCCCGGTCACCGTGATGGCGTCCGTATTCAGCAGCCCGGCCATGACCAGCTCCCGCATCACCGCGGGCAGGCCGCCGGCGTAGCAGAAGTCCTCCATGAGGTACTGACCGTTCGGCTGCAGGTTCACCAGCGTCGGAACGTCCCTGGCCAGCACGTCGAAATCATCGAGCGACAGCGGCACGCCCAGCCGCCCGGCGAGGGCCAGCAGGTGGATGACCGCGTTCGTCGACCCGCCGATGGCCGCGTTGACCCGGATCGCGTTCTCGAATGCCGCCCGGGTCATGATGGCCGACGGGCGCAGGCCTTGGGGCCTCTGCCGGACTAGGCCGACGATGACCTGGCCGGCGCGCTGGGCGGTCTCGTACCGGCGGGCATCCACTGCGGGCCAGGTCGCCGAGTACGGCAGCTGCATGCCGAGCGCCTCGGCCATCGACGCCATCGTGGACGCGGTCCCCATCGTCATGCAGTGCCCGTTGGACCGGGCCATGCAGCCTTCGGCGAAGACGCATTCCTCCTGCGTCATCCGCCCGGCCACGAGGTCTTCCTCGAAGCGCCACACCGCCGTGCCGGAGCCGACGTCGGTGCCCTGGTACTTGCCGTTCAGCATCGGGCCGCCGGTGACCATCACGGCGGGCAGGTCCACGCTGGCCGCGGCCATCAGCAGGCCCGGTGTGGTCTTGTCGCATCCGGACAGCAGGACCACGCCGTCGAGCGGGTTGGCCCGTATCAGCTCCTCGGCCTCCATGGCCAGCAGGTTCCGGTACAGCATGGCCGTGGGCCGCAGCAGCGTCTCGCCCAGCGCCATGGCCGGGAACTCCAGCGGGAATCCGCCCTCCTGCCACACCCCGCGCTTGACCGACTCGGCGACCCGGTGCAGGTGGACGTTGCACGGAGCCAGTTCGGACCAGGTGGTGGCGATGCCGATCACCGGCCGGCCGTCGAAGACCTCGGGCGTGAATCCCTGGCCGCGCATCCAGGACCGGTGGGCCATCCCGGTCCGCCCGGTCGCGCCGAACCACTGGCTGCTGCGGAGTCCGTCGTTTGCCTTCATGACTCAATAACTAACACGGCTGGGCAGGGCGAGCACTATGGCTCGTTCGGCATGAAAATCTGCCGGCCCCGGCATTTGCCGCCAGCAGGTCAGGACGGCACGAGCCGCAGCGAGCCGGCCAGGGCCCGCAGCGCGGGCAGGAGATCGGGGCCGAGAACCTGGACGGCTACGTGGTCCGCACCCGCGTCCAGGCGTGCGGTGACGCCGCGGCCGAGCGCCTCCGCGTCGCCGTGCACGACCAGCGCGTCGATCAGCGCGTCGCTGCCGCCGTCGGCCAGGTCAGCGTCCGCCCAGCCAAGCCGGCGCAGGTTGCTGACGTAGTTGGTCAGGCCGAGGTAGGGGTTCTGCACATGCGGCCTGCCGATGGCGCGGGCCCGCTCGGGGTCGGTCTCGAGGATCACCTTCTGCTCGGGAGCGAGCAGCGGTCCCTCGCCGAGGATCTGCCGGGCCTGGCGGGTGTGCTCCGGCGTGACCAGATACGGGTGCGCGCCCGCCGACCGGTCGGCGGCGAGCCTGAGAATCCGCGGGCCGAGGGCGGCCAGCACCCGCCCGTCGGCCGGGACCTCGAGTTCGTCGAGTTCGTCGAGGTAGCTGACCAGCTTCGCGTAGGGCCGCTGGTACTCCTGGGTGGCTTCGGGGTGCCCGATCCCCAGGCCGAGCAGGAAGCGGCCCGGGTGCCGGGCGGTGATCCGGTGATAGTCGGCGCCGATCGCCGCCGCGTCGTCCTTCCACACGTTGACGATCCCGGTAGCGACGGTGATGCGGTCGGTGCTGTCGAGAAGGCTCTCGACCACGCTGAGGTCGCCGCCGGGAGAGCCGCCGACCCAGATCGTCCCGTACCCTAGCGCCTCGACCTCGGCTGCCAGCTCGGGGCTGAGCCCCGACGGGTGACGCCAGATTCCGATCCTGCCCAGTTCGATGCTCATGCCCCGAACAGCCCGGCCATGCCGCATTTCATTCCGGGCGTCGTGCTGCGCCCCGCAGGCCGGTCGGCGCCACGCTGCTGCTCCTGGACGAGCCGACGGACAACCTCGACCTGACCGTGATGCGCTGGTAATGGCGCGGGTGCTGCCGCCAGCCGACCGACCTAGACACCAAAGGATCTACATAGGTAGAGTGCCCGGCATGGGATCGCGGTCTGAGTTCTCGCCGCAGACGCTGGCGGTGCTGGCGGCGCTGAGTGGGCAGCCGTCGGCGTGGCAGCACGGGTACGCGCTGGCCCGGGAGACCGGGCTGAAGTCGGGCACGCTGTACCCGATCTTGATCCGGCTCGCCGACCGGGGCCTGGTCGAGGCGTGCTGGCAGGACGAGCCCGCGCCGGGTCGGCCGCGTCGGCATCTGTACCGCCTCACTGCCGACGGGCTGGCCAGCGCCACCACAGCCCTGGCCGAGGCGGAAGTAGCTGCGGCGGAGCGGGCCGCCACCGCGGCGCGTCCGGGTGCGAGCCCGCGGCGTGGGCGCGGGGTCGCGGCGCCCGTAGTGCCATGAGCTGGTCGAGCCGGATCGCGGCCGCGGCGGGTCGGCGCGCGGTGCGGCTGGTGCCTGCGGCCCGGCGGGACTGGGCCGAGGCGGTCTGGGCCGAGGCGCGAGAGGTGCCGCCGGGCTGGCCGCGGCTGGCCTGGCGGGCGGGCGGTGTGCTGCTGATAGCGAAGGAGGGGCAGATGGCACGCAGGATCGGCATCCTACTGCTGGGCGCGGTGGCTGCGGGGACGGCAGCCTGGGGAGCCTGGCCAAAGTCCTCGGTCAGCCTCAGCCATGGCGCCGCGAGCCAGGGTGACGTCATCATCACGCTAACGCTGCTGGCCGGCCTGCCGCTGCTGACCCGCAGGCTGCTCGGACCGCCCGATAGCCGGGCGGCCCGGTGGCTCCGGGCCGGTTTTTACGTCGCGATCCTGGCCATCATGCCGGCCAAGGCCGTCGCCGAGATGTTCGTCGGGGCGGTCCCGCGAGGGGGCATCGACCGGCATACGTTTGATCTCTCGAACAGCAATGGGGGGCTGCCCGTGCCGGGCAGCGTCTCCGGTGGTCCCGACTGGGGCGGCGAGATCTTCCTCCTGTTCATAACGGCCTGCTACCTGGCCGTCATCCTCGCGCTGACCGCACGGCGCACCAAGGTGGCCCCCGCCACGCTGGCCATCAGCGCCCGCGCGGGCCTGGTACTAGGTCTCGTGGTGTACGCGGTGGACCCGCTCGGCGGCGAGAAGATCGCTACCAACCCGTGGCTGCGCGGATCCGCGGCCGACCCGCTCGTGGCCCTGGCGTGGGTCCTGCTCTTCAGCGCGCCGTTTGTCGCTGGCGCGCTCGCCGCGCAGCGCTGCCATGTACCTGACGACCCCGGCCGGGCCAGCATCGCCCGGGCCTGGCAGGGCTTTGCCGCGGGGCTGGTGTGCAACGGCGTCGGCGCCCTGACCGCCACCGTACTCGGCACCAGCACGACCGCGCTGATGCTCAAGTCGGCCTGGGTGCGGGGCTGGCTCTACCACTGGCACCCCCTGACCGCCTCGGCCCTCTACGGGCGTGAACTGTGGGCGAGCGAGGACGTCGCATTTTACGCCGCGATCTGCGTGATCTTCCCGATCATCGGGATCATGGCAGCCCTGTCCGGCGCGGGGTACGCCAACAGGCCCCGTCCGCAGCCGGACAGCGGCGGTCCGGGTGGACCGCCGGGCCCCGGCGAGCCTGAGCCGGTGCCCGAGCCGCCCGGCGGCCGACAGCTAGCCGATGCCGGTGCCGTAGGACTGAGCGCGCTGCGCAGCGGCTGACGCTCAGCCGCCGACCCGGGTGCCGCAGTTCGCGCAGAACCGAGCTCCACCAGGCAGCTCGGTGCCGCACTCCGTGCAGTGCACGATCGCGGGCGCGAGCCCCTGGCCGCAGGTCATGCAGAACTTCGCGCCCGCCGGGTTCGCGGCCTGGCAGGACGCGCACACCGCCCCGGCCGCGGCCTGCTGAGTCCGGGGAACCTGGGGGGCGGGCTGGGCCGGGCCGCCCTGCGGCGGACCACCCTGCGGTGTGCCGCCCTGCGGCCCGCCGCCCTGCGGGGCGCCGCCCTGGCCGTACGGCACCCCGTACTGGGCGGCCGCTCGCTGCGCGGCCTCTGCCTGCTGCGCCTGCATGGCCTGCGCCTGCTGGGCCCCGAACGCGCTGGCCAGGCCGAACCCGGCGCCGAGGAACGCTCCCTCGGTGCCGGCGCCGCCCTTGGCCAGGCCCTGCCCGGCGCCGAGCGCCATCTCGCCTGCGGCGTAGTTCTGGAAGCCGCCCGCCAGCTGGGAGTAGCTGGTGTCCTTGGCCAGCTGCTTGAGCTGCTGCTCGTCCTCGGGGGAGAGGTTGATATCGAAGTTGCCCATCCGGGTCAGCTGGATGCCGTAGGCGGCGAGCTGGCCGTTGCCGGCGTCGATGGTGTTCTGCTCGATCTCCGCCGAGTACGCCATCAGGCCGAGGATCGGCCAGCCGTTGCGGGTGATCTGGGTGGTGACGTGCGTCCGCAGCACCTTGAGCAGCTGGTCGCTGACCCATCCCGCGATCCGCTCGTTGTCGGTGACGTCGACCGTGGCCGTCAGGTTGGTCACCAGCCGCACCGGGTCGGCCACGCGCAGCGCGTAATCCCCGAATACCCGGAGCGTCACGACCAGACCCGTCCGCGGGTCCTGCACGTCGTCGACCCGGCCGCCGAACTTGAAGCCGGTGTACTCGCGGGTGCCGACGAAGTACAGCTCGGCCCGGTAGGCGTTCCCGCCGCTGACGTGATCGATGATCACCCCGAGCCCGGGCAGCTCGTTGGCGTCGATCTGGTGCCGGCCCGGGCCCAGGGTCTGCACCACCTGGCCCGTGTTGACGAACATCGCCATCTCGTCCGCGTTGACGATCGCGCGCGTGTATCGGCGGATGGTGATGTCCGGCCATTTGAAGACAATCTGACCTTTGCGGTCGTCAGGTACGGCGATGAACTCCCGCCCGAGCAGTGCCATGGGAGAACCTTACCCACTGGCACCCACTGGCCTGCTATCTTCCCAGCGTGGAAATGATCCAGTGCCAGTGGTGCCATGCGCAGAACCAGCCCGGCACTGCCAGTTGCCAGACCTGCGGCGCACCGCTGGACGAGCGCGACAAGGTCAGTGACTCCGGCTGGCGGGAGGCCCCCCGGCTGCGCGACATGACCGAGTTCCGGTTCTCCGGCAGCACCTGCCAGGTGGAAGGCGAGCTCGTCCCGGTGGCGGAGATCGCCCTCCACCCGCAGGATGCCGTCTACTTCGAGCATCACGTGCTGCTGTGGAAGGACGAGTCGGTGCCGCTGTCTTCGCTGAACACCGGCGGCGGGATGAAGCGCACGATCGGCGGCATGCCGCACATCGTGACGGTAGCCAACGGCCCGGGCCGGATCGCCTTCTCCCGGGACGCGCCCGGTGAGCTGGTGGTGCTGCCCCTGCACCCCGGTATGGAACTGGACGTCCGCGAGCACGCCTTCCTGGTGGCCTCGCACAGCATCCAGTACTCCTTTATCCGGATCAAAGGCCTTGTCAACCTGCTGCACGGCGGGAACGGCATGTATGTGGACCGGTTCGTCACGGCCGGCTACCCCGGCATGCTGATGCTGCACGGCAACGGCAACGTGCTCGAGCGGACCCTGCGGCCGGGCGAGAAGATCCTGGTCGAGCCGGGCGGTTTCCTCTACAAGGACTCCACGGTGCAGATGCAGGCCGCACAGATGCCGCTCAAGACCGGGATGATGCGGCACAGCATGTACCTGGCCGAGATGACCGGGCCCGGCCGCGTCGGCATCCAGTCGATGTACGTCCACCACCACGCCGACTGAGATCCAGATGAACACCTACATATGCCGGTACTGCCGGCAGCCCAGCGACCCGAACTCGCCGACCTGCCCGCTGTGCGGGGCGCCGGTCGACATCCGATCCTCGGTCAGCGACTCCGGATGGGTCGAGCAGCCGCCGATCAAGGACATGGCCCGGCTCCAGTTTGGCCAGTCCCACATCCAGATCGCGGGTACCACTGTCCCGGTCGCGGAATTCAACCTCGCGCCGAGCGACTGGATCTACTTCTCCCACCACGTGCTGCTGTGGACCGATACCCAGACCCAGCTGACCAACATGCCCATGCGGGGCGCGTGGAACCGCAGGCTGGCCGGAATGCCGCTGATCATGGTGGAAGGCCGCGGGCCCGGGCACATCGCGCTGTCCGACAACCACGCCGGCGAGGTCGTGGCCCTGCCGCTGCAGCACAACCAGCAGATCTGGGTCCGTGAGCACCGCTTCCTGGCCGCCACCGGCAACATCCGGTACGACTGGCATCCCACCGGCATCTGGTACACCACCGGGAGCGGAGACGACCAGGAGACCCACTACCCAATGGGCCAGTACGGCGACGTGTTCGGCGCGACCGGGGGACCGGGGCTGCTGCTGCTGCACTCGCCGGGCAACACCTTCATCCGCGACCTGCAGCCCAACCAGACCATGCTGATCCAGCCGAGCGCCCTGCTGTACCGGGACGTGACGGTCCGGCTGTCCCTGCACCTGGAGTACCCGCGGAACATGGGCTTCGCCTACTGGCACAGCCGGTGGAGCTACCGCAGCATCTGGGCCAGGCTCTACGGGCCCGGCCGGGTCGCGGTGCAGTCGATCTACGCCCCGCCCGAAGACACCGACATGATCACCAGCCACTCCTACGCGACAACGCACCACTGGTAGCAGCGCTTACGGTCGCGGGGGAGCGGCACCCACGATGAAACCCGGGCTTGCTGAAGTCCGGGTTTCATCACGTTCATGACCCAACGGGGGGAAACCCCACCCCAAACACGGGTGGCAGCCGCGTTCCCGGCCGGGCGCCAGGTCCATAGCGTGAACCGCAGATGCACGCGAGCGTGCCCGCCGCAACGGGGGCCGGGCCCGCTCTCCGGCGACAAGGGAGGCTTTCTCATGATCGAGGCACGCGGCCTGGTCAAGCACTATGGCTCCACCACCGCCGTGGACAACCTCAGCTTCGACGTCCGGCCCGGCACCGTGACCGGTTTCCTCGGGCCGAACGGCGCCGGGAAGTCCACCACGATGCGGATGATCCTCGGCCTGGACCGGCCGGACGCCGGGACGGCCCGGGTCAACGGCCAGAGCTACCACGAGCTGCGCTGGCCGCTGCGGGAGGTCGGCGCGCTGCTGGAGGCAAAGGCGTTCCACCCCGGGCGTTCGGCCCGTGCTCACCTGACCGCGCTGGCGGTGAGCAACGGCATTCCGCGCAGGCGGGTCAACGACGTGCTGGAGATCACCGGCATGGGCCAGGCCGCGGACCGGCGCGCGGGCAAGTTCTCCCTGGGCATGGCCCAGCGGCTGGGCATCGCCGCCGCGCTGCTCGGTGACCCGGCGGTGCTGCTGCTAGACGAGCCGGTCAACGGCCTGGACCCGGAGGGCATCCGCTGGATCCGCGGCTTGCTGAAAAACCTGGCTGCCCATGGCCGCACCGTGCTCATCTCCAGCCACCTGATCAGCGAGGTCGCGCAGACCGCGGACCAGCTGATCGTGATCGGCCAGGGCCGGCTGCTGGCTCAGACCACGGTCGCCGAGCTCTCGGCCCGCAGCAGCTCACTGGAGGAGGCGTTCTTCCAGCTCACCGACGGAAGCACCGAGTACTCCGCCAGCTACCCGATGCCTGACTACACCCTCAGGAGCGTCTCATGAGCACCGCGACCTTGTCCCGGGCCGACCAGGCCGAAGGGCACTACGGCTTCCGCAACGTGGCCCAGATGGAGTGGCTGAAGCTGCGCAGCGTCCGGTCCACGTGGTGGACCCTGCTCGTCTTCTCGGCCGGCATGATCGGCCTGGCCATCCTGGTGATGGTCCACCAGCACTGGGCCACCATGTCGGCCGCCGACCGCGCCTCCTTCGACCCGACCAACGACAGCTACGCCGGGCTGGCCATCGGCCAGCTCGCCCTCGGAGTCCTCGGCGTGCTGGCGGTGACCAGCGAGTTCTCCTCCGGCATGATCCGCGCCACGTTCGCCGCCGCGCCGCGCCGCCCGCTGGTACTAGCCGCCAAGGCGGCGGTCGTCGCCGCGGTGGCGCTGGTGGCGGGGGAGATCCTGGCCTTCGTCGCGTTCGGTGTCGGCGAGGCGGTGCTCAAGAGCCCGGCCCCGCACGCCACCCTCGGCCAGCCCGGCGTCCTGCGCGCCGTGCTGATGGCCGGGGCCTACCCGGCCCTGATCGGGCTGATCGGCCTCGGCCTGGGCGCCCTCATCCGGCACACCGCGGGCGCGATCAGCGCCGTGGTCGGCGTGCTGTTCGTCCTGCCGCTGATCCTGGTTCCGCTCGGGACCTCGGTCCAGAACGCGGCCGGGCAGTTCATGCCGATGCTGATCGCGGAGAACTCGCTGACCATGGTCAAGCCGGTGGCGCACAGCCTGTCGCCCGGCGCGGGGTTCGCCCTGCTCTGTTTTTACGCGGCGGCCGCGCTGGCCGCCGGCGGCTGGGCCCTGGCCCGGCGCGACGCATAACGGGGAACAATAAGGTCCATGAGCGAGGAAATCCGGCGGGTGACGGGCATCATCTTGCGTGCCCCGCTCACCCGCCGGACCGTTCGGGAGCTGCTGTACTGCGGCCTCGGCGGGCTGGCGGGGGTGGCCGGGTTCTTGATCACCATCGTGATGCTGGCCCTCGGCCTGACCATTTCCGTGTCGGTACTCGGCACCGTAATCGGGCTGCTGCTGCTCACCCTGGCCCTGCGGGTCAGCCGGCGGGTGGGCGCGCTGCACCGCCGCCTGGCCTCCTGGCTGCTGCGCTACCGGGTCGAGGCACCGCCGAAGTTCCAGCCGGGCATCGGCATCCTCGGCCGGCTCGATAAACGGCTGCGGGACCGGGCCGCCTGGCGGACGGTCTCCTACAGCTTGCTCAAGCTGCCCGTCGCCACGGTGCAGCTGTACACGATCACAGCCGCGGTGATCGGCCTGGTCGACCTCACCTATCCGGTCGACTGGGTGCTGTTCCGGAACCATCCCGCGGGCCTGCTGCACCCGCTGGTGGCCTTGAACCCCGTTTCGTTCGGCGCCGGAAGTTTCCAGATCTACAGCTGGCCGGGCACCTTCCTCGCGGCCATCCTCGGCGCGGCCTCCGTGGTCGGGGCGACGTGGCTGGCCCGGGCGATCAACGCGGGCGACCGCCGGCTGGTCCGCGCCCTGCTCGGGCCGAGCAGCATGGCCGAGCGGGTCAGCGAGCTGGAGCGGACCAGGACGCTGGCGGTGGAGGATTCGGCCGCGGCGCTGCGCCGGGTGGAACGGGACCTGCACGACGGCGCGCAGATGAGGCTGGCCGCGCTGGCCATGAACCTCGGCATGGCGCGGGAGAAGCTGGATAACGACGATGCCACGGCCAGGGAACTGATCGACGCCGCGCACCGCAACGCGGTGGACGCGCTCGCCGACCTGCGCGACCTGGCCCGGGGCATCCACCCGCCCGCGCTCGACAACGGCCTGCCCAGCGCGCTGGCCACGCTGGCCGCCAGCAGCGCGATCCCCGCTTCGGTCACCGCCGACATCGGGACCCGGCCTGCTCCGGCCATCGAGACGATCGCGTATTTCTGCGCGGCCGAACTGATTGCCAACGCGACCAAGCACAGTTACGCCAATCAGATCAAAATCAATATCTATACCGAACGGTCCGGCGTGCTCCGCCTCGAGGTCACCGACGACGGCATCGGCGGGGCGGACGCGGCCCGCGGCAGCGGACTGGCCGGACTGGCCCAGCGGGTCTCGACGGTGGACGGGCAGCTCAACGTGTCCAGCCCGCCGGGCGGCCCCACGGTGGTTACCGTCATACTCCCGCTCAAGGCTTAAGGGGATGTCCATGCGTGTGGTGATCGCGGAGGACGCCGCGCTGCTACGGGAGGGACTGACCCGGCTGCTCGAAGACCGCGGGCACGCGGTGGTCGCGACGGTGGCCGACGGCGACGGGCTGCTGTCCGCGGTCGCGGAGCATAAGCCGGACGTGGCGGTGGTGGACATCCGGATGCCACCGACCCATACCGACGAAGGGCTGCGGGCCGCGCTGCGGCTGCGGCACGACTTTCCCAGCACCGGGGTGATGATGTTCTCCCAGTACATCGAGACGTCGTACACCGCGCAGCTGCTCGAGGGCGGCGCGGCCGGCGTCGGCTACCTGCTCAAGGACCGGGTGGCCAACGTGGCCGAGTTCGCCGCGGCGCTGGAGCGGGTGGCGGGCGGCGGCACGGCCCTGGATCCCGAGGTGGTCAGCCAGCTGTTCCGGGCCAGCCGGCAGCGTGGCGGGCTGGCCACGCTGACCCCGCGCGAGCGGCAGGTGCTCGCCCTGATGGCCGAAGGCCGGTCGAACTCTGCCATCGCCGCCGAGCTAGTGGTCTCCGGCGGCGCGGTCGAAAAGCACGTAGCGAGCATCTTCGCCAAGCTCGGCCTGCCCCCCGACGAGAGCGACAACCGCCGCGTCCTCGCCGTCCTGCACTACCTCGGCTCCCCGGCCTGAATTCCCCCCGCCGATGCAGGCTTGCGGCGTGCCTTTCCGGAAACCGTATCCGGGGACTGAGCACCTACGGTCGGCTGACGTCGTGCCGTCCGGGCCCGTCAGTGCTTTGCTGAGCGTCCTTAGACGCGGGCAAGCGCCTCGCGCAACGGGTCAAGACCCATAGCGCCCAGGCTGAGTGCCTTGGCGTGAAAGTCCTTGAGGCTGAAGGCTCCTGCGGCCCGTGCCATGGCATCCTCCCTGGCCTGTAGCCAGGTCCGTTCACCAAGCTTGTATGAAGGGGCCTGACCCGGCATGCCGAGGCAGCGGCGTAGCTCGGAGCGCAGTTGCCGTTCATCCCAGCTGGAGTGGGCGCGCAGGAGCTCCCAGGCGATCTCGGCATTCCAGCGCTCGCCCTCGCGCCAGCCGGTGCCCCCTGGAACATCCAGCTCCAGGTGCACCCCGATGTCCAGGGCCACTTGGGCGGCGAGCAGTTGCTGACTGTCCAGCATCCCGAGATATGCCCCCGGGTCGTCCAGGTATCCGAGCTCCCCCATGAGCCGCTCGGCGTAGAGCGCCCAGCCCTCGCCGTGGCCCGATACCCAGGACATGCGCTGCCAGCGGTTCAGGCTCTCCCTCTGCGCCATGGCGTGCGATATCTGCAGGTGATGGCCGGGAACGCCCTCGTGGTAGACGACCGTGACCTCCTTCCAGGTGGAGAAAGCCTCAACGCCGTCCGGCACCGACCACCACATCCGCCCGGGCCGGGACCAGTCTTCGGAGGGCCCGGTGTAGTAGATCCCTCCGTCGTTGGTGGGTGCGATCGCGGCCTCGATCCGGTGCGCGGGCTGCGGGATGTCGAAGTGTGTCCCGTGCAGCTCCGAAATGGTGCCCTCGGCCAGTTCCTGCATCCAGGCACGGACGTTCCCGCGCCCTTCGACGCGCCGGGCCGGGTCTTCGTCCAGTATCGCCATGGCCTCCTCCACGGTGGCCCCGGGCCGGACCAGGTTACTGACCCGTGCCATCTCGGCCCGCAGCCGGGCGATCTCCTCCCAGCTCCAGGCGTAGGCCTCCCGCAGATCCACGGTGGCGCCGAGGAAGTGCCGCGAGGCCCGGGCGTAGACCTCAGGCCCGCAGGCATCCTTCTCCGGGGCCAGCGGCATCAGCTCGCGGTCGAGGAAGGCGCCAAGCTCGGCCGTAGCGGCCGTAGCCGCGCGCGCGGCCACGTCCAGCTCGCCACGCAGCGAGTCCGGGACTCCGGCCAGCCGCCCGGCCAGTCCTGAATAGAAGGAATCCCCTGGCCTGGCCCAGGCCGCGCACTGCCCGGCGACCTCCTCGACCTGCCGCCTGGCCGCGCAGCGGCCATTCCTGGCCGCGTCGAGCAAGGTCGCGGACAACTGGCGGTAAGCCCGCGGCACCGCGGCCATCCGCCTGGCGATATTGGCGGCGGCCTCCTCGCCCTGCGTGGGCATCAGGTCGAAGACCTCGCGCACCCTCTGCACCCAGCTGCTGATGGTGTTGAGCTCGCTGGTGGTGTCCCCGGCGTCGTAGCGCTCCACAGCCAGTGCCAGCCGCTCCCGCATCGCGGCCCGCGCGACCTGCTCGCGCGGCTCCGGGGCTTCGGCCGCGTCAAGGGCCGCGAGGGTTGAGCGATCCAGCCCGGCCCGACCGGCGAACCCGTCAGCACCGAGATCCGCCAGCTCGCGGTCGTGCCCCGCGATCCCGGCGTAAGTGGCGTAGAACAGGTCTAGGGCGGCGGCCCGCTCCACGTACTCCGCCGCGATGTCGTCGATCGAAGGCATACCTGAAACCTAGCCCGGGCACCGCGTCGCGCCGGATGGTTGTGCCAACGATCCGGTTGCGGGTTCCCCGTCCCCTTTCGGTCATTTGCGGGCGAGCATCACTTCGGTATCACCGGGCCAGTCCCAGAAAACGCCATCGGGAGAACGCTCCCGCAGCAGCTCTCGCACCTCGTCGGCGAATTCTTCGACACGGTCACCGAACAGGTGCGGCGCGGCATAAGACATGGAAAAGTAACCGGACACTACGCTCTCGATATCCCGCATGAGGTCGGGGATGCCGGGGGCGAAGATCACCCGAGGCGCCCCGAACCAGGTGCTGGCAAGGGCGTCCTGGAGGCTGAGGGCCTGGACCGGCGCGGTGCTCTGGCCCGCTCGCCTCGTCGGTCCGAGATACTTCCGCACCAGCTCCTCGACCTCATCGTGCGGAATCCGCGGCGGCCCGGGGTTCGGCGGGACGGCCCGCCCCTCGGCCTGATGCCCGACAAGGACCAGAGCGCCGCCCGGCTCCACCATGTCGTAGACCGCCTCGGCCACCCGGACCTCGTCGGTCCAGTAGAACGACTGGCCGAACGTGACCAGTCGATACGGCCCGGGCGCGACCGCGGGAAGATCCTCGGCCCGGGCCTGGATCCAGGTGATGTTCGCGATGTCCCGCTCCTGGGCGGCCCGGCGACCCTCGGCGATCATCGCCGGATCGGGGTCAAGGCCGACGGCGCCCTCGAACAGCTGGGCCAGTCGTACGGTGAGGATACCGGGACCGCACCCGACGTCCAGGAGCCTTCCGCTACCGTCCAAGCCGAGTTCCTCAGCGAGGAGAGCCTCGAGGCGGGGCGAGTAAGCGGGTCTCCCGTACCGGTAGTGCACAGCCGCGCCATCATAGAACGAAGGGTCGTATCGCACCGAATACCGCACGCGCCGCAGGCCGGATCGTGGTGGGAGCGGATGGCACGGCAAACCCGCCGGATGCTGACGCGCCGCGCATGCCTTCACCCTCAGAGCAGGCGCAGTTCGATTGCACGCTCGATGGCCTGCGAACGAGACTCCACCCCGAGCTTCTGGTAGACCGACCGCAGGTGGGTCTTCACCGTGTTACGAGAGACACAGAGGACTTCTGCCATTTGCAGGTAGGTGCTGGTCGGTAGCAGCTTGAGAACGCGAAGCTCGGCAGGGGTCAGAGGCTCGGCGAGGTGGCTGCGGGACTGGCATGCGTCCGACTGGGCGGTGCGCACATCGAGGCCCGCACCGATCAGTTGCTCGAAGAAAAGATCCCGCGGCGCCTGTGTCCCGTGCTCGATGAGGTAGCTGGTCACCTGTGGTGCGGTGCTGACGACAGTGTTGAGGTAGCCCTCCTGGCGTGCTGTGTTGACGGCACTGCCGACCCTGCCAGCAGCCATCGGGTCGCCGCGCTCGATGGCGGCCGCGGCCAGAAGCAGCTGGCGGACCAGCGCGCGGCGCGGTGTCGGATCACCCAGTGACGGCGAGTGCAGGTGCCCGGCCGCGGCGCGGTGGTCGCCGGAGGCCAGGGCGATCCTGGCGCACAGCAGGCTCCGACGGGCGGGGGACAGCCCGCTGGCCAGTTCGGCAGGGGTGCGCGGGTCGCCGAGTGACAGGCGCAGCAGCGCTTCCAGCTCATCGGCCCACGTCAGCAGCACCGAGCCGGTTCCGGTTAGAACCTGCCGTGCGGCCTCGATGGTCGCCAGCGCCTCGCGGACCTGACCGCGGGCGGCCCAGATGCGGGCCCGATCCAGCAGCGCCAGGAACTCAAACATGGGCCGCCGCCGTTCGGCTATGGACAGCGCCTGCTCGGTGAGCTGCTCGGCTGTGTCGAGGTCTCGCCGCTCCAGCGCCAGGCCGGCCAGCGTGCGCAGGTAGTCCACGGCGAAGAAATGCCGGTCGAATCCCAGCCGCCGGGCCTGTGCATAGGCGGCCCCGGCCGCATCGGCGGCGCGCTTCAGGCGGCCGGCTTCGAACCATGCCAACGCCCGCACGCCGGGCACCATCACCCGCTTGACCGGTTCGGTCAGCTCGGGCGTCGCAAGAGCCACCGCCGCCTCACGCTCAACTGCTGGGAAGTCCTCTAGCCACGTGTAGGCAGTCGGGAGGATCATCGGTGCGGCGACGTTCCACTTCTCGGTGAGCTGCATCTGCTCCTTGATCGATCGGGCCTCCAGGGCAGCAGTCACGGCCTGGTCCGTCTGGCCAATCAGCGCATGGCGGACGGACTGGAACGCCAACAGCCGGACCCCCAGCCTCGACTCGCGGGGGATCGGCGGCTGAACGTGCTCGAGCAGGTCAAGGTACTGACCGCCACGGCCCGTGTCACCCGACAGCAGCAGGTCGGCCGCCACCGTGAGCAGCCGGTCGGGCGCGTCGGTGAGCACTGCAGCGTCGATCATGCTGACATCCAGTGGTGCTGGCATGGCCGGGTCGGCCAGGAAGTCGGACACGACCCGGTCCTCCAGCAAAGCCAGCGCACGGTCGGCCTGCCGCGCGGCAAGGTAGTGGCGGGCTGCACGCCGGGTGTCACCCGCGGCCTGGAACCATTCGGCCGCCCGCAGCTGGAGCTCCTGCTCGCGGGCCTGGTCCCTGACGTGCAGCTCGGCGCGCAGCAGCTGGCGCACCAGATGGTGGTACCGGAAGCTGGTCCCTTCCTCATCCAGCGCCACCAGGAACAAATGAGCCGTGCCAACGGCGTGCAGCAGTGCCGCCGCGTCCGGCCGGCCGGTGACGGCCGCGCACGTATCGGCCGTCAGCTCGCCCAGGATGGACGTGTCCAGCATGAACTGGGCCACCTCCGGCGGCTGCTGCTCGAGCACCTCAGAGACGAAGAACTCGGCGATCGCGTGACCGCGGACCTCCAGCGCCTGCGCTATCCGCACCGGGTTGGCGGTCCCGCGCAGCGACAGCGCCGCCATCTGCACGGCGGCGGTCCATCCCTCGCTTCGCTGGTGCAGCAGCGCCAGTTCGCCATCGCTCACCTGCACGCCGAAACCCGCCAGCAGGTCGCGGCTTTCAGCCAAAGAGAAATAAAGGTCACGGTCCCGGAGCTCGCACAGTTCTCCGGTCATCCGCAGCCGGTGCAGCCGCAGCGGGGGGTCGCTCCGGCTGGCCAGGACCAGCTGGGCGGTCCCGGCTGGCCACCGCTCGACAAGGTCAGTCATGTCTCCGGCGACCGCTGCCGCCGCGGTGTGGAAGTCGTCCACTATGACGGATGACCCCGCGGGCAGTTCCGCGGCATCGTTGGCGATCGAGGCGGTGACATCCGCCGACATGGTGTTGTCCATCGCGAGCAGGTCGGCGGCATCGGCGCCGAACCACGGCGCCATCATCCGGGGCGCCTCGATGAACCCTGTCCAGAACCGGACCGGGTTGGCATCAGCCCGGTCGCAGGACAGCCACGAGGTCATGCCCGGGGGCCGTGCCGCCGCCCAACTCGAGAGCAGGACGCTCTTGCCCGCACCCGCGGACCCTACCACCACGGTCAGCCGCTGCCCGGCTCCCGCATTCAGCCGGTCATGCAGCACCGGCCTGGCGACCAGCGTGTCCGGCAGGGTCGTGGGCCGGAACTTGGCCAGCGCAAACCGCGCGCCTCGCGAGGCGCTATGCTCAGCCGTCGCGCCCTCCGCCACGCCTCTCCCGCAGTCATTGCCGTCAGGCAGCGGCGACGGTTCTACCCGTTTCCCTGCTCAACGCTACTGGCAGCATGATTGTAAGATGCCGCGCGATCGTGGGCCATGCCGCCGGGGTTAACGGCGCATGCGCGCTGACTTTCTCGGCGCTATCCAGGCTTTGAACGCCCCTTGAAATATGGGTCTTCGGGCGGCTCGGAAACCGATATGAACGGATGGCGTGAGTGCGAAGTCACCCTAGGCGCTGGCATGACAACCTTTCGCGTCGGCCTGCCCGGGCCAGGCGGCCCTCGCCAGCGTCGGCTCTTACCGGTGCGCCTCGACGGGCTGTTCTTCGGCTGGCGTGAATACTCTGCCGAGTGCCTCAAGGCGTGCGGGCCTTTTGGCCCGCAGGACGCCAGCAGCGATAACGCCGAGGCATAGCCAGCCGAGCGCCGCGAAGGGCAGCAGGTTCGCCAGCGTGTAAGCGCGCGGGTGAAGGATCCCCCACAGCGGGAACAAGAACAGGACGGCGGCGGCGGCCGGGAGCAGCAGGTGCCGCCAGAGCCGGAACTGGTCGCGGAACTCGGTGCGGAACGCGCGGATGGTCGCGATGTTCACGGCCAGGTAGATCAGCACTATAGAGAGCGCGCCGGCTCCGGCCAGATACCCGAAGGTGCGCGGGCCGCCGTCGGCGTAGGTCAGCGGCAGCCCGAGCACGAGCATGAGCACCGCGGTGTAGCCGATCGCGATGACCGGGGTCCGGCGGCCGGACAGCCGGGCCAGGGACCCTGGCAGGACCTGTTCGCGGCCCATGGCGAACAGGATCCGGATGGCTGCGTTGAACACGGCGATGACAAAGCTCAGGCCGGTGAGCACGACCACCAGGTCAATGGCCCACAGGACCGATGGTGACCAGTAGCGGCTGGTCAGATAGCCCAGCGGGCTGGGCTGCCGGGCCAGGCCGGTGATGCCGTGCCGCCCCGTGCCGAACGTCTCGGCCAGGATCACGAGCAGGTAGAAGACGCCGGTCACGACGACGACGGCAATGGTGGCTGCGGGGATGGAGCGGCGCGAGTCCCGTGCCTCCTCGCCGAGCGCGGCGGCAGCCTCGAAGCCCGCGAAAGCGGAGATGCCGTAGATCATCGCGTTGGTGATGTCGCTGAGCTGGCCGTGCGGCGACGATGCCGGGGAGAAAACCGCGGCGGAGTAGTGCGCGGCCCCAGTCTTGACCAGGATCGTGATGGCCAGCGCCGCGATCACAGCGACCTCCCCGGCCGCCAGCAGCAGATCGACCGTAGACGAGGTGGCGATGCCCCGGTAGGCGACCAGGACCACCGCCGCCAAGATGACCAGGAACAGCACCCACGGGGCGATGGTCGCATGCACCACGGCCGCTAGCAGCATCGACGCGTACGCACTGGTCAGCGCGACACCGGCCGGCGCGTACAGCGCGTACGCCGCGATCATCATCCAGCCGGTCAGGAAACCCCCGATCTGGCCCAGGCCGCGGCTGTTGTAGGTGTACAGCGAGCCAGCCGAGGGCAGCCGCCGGGCGAACTCCGCGATGCTGCTCGCGCAGCACAACGACGCGACGAACGCGACGACCACCACCAGCGGAGAGGCGAACCCGGCGTACGACACCAGGATCACCAGCCCGCCCACCACCGAACCAGCCGGCGCCACGCTGCTCACCCCGAAGGCGATCACCCGCGCCGGCCCGATAACGCCATGGGCCAGCCCACCGATCTCATGACTGCCCTCACTCAAGCCATAGCCCCTCATTCGTCGTGCACGCTCACGCACGAACCAGCCGGCAGCTTACCTGGGAGGCGAGGAACCGGCGGTCCAAGCCGGTGATCCGCATGATCTTAACCAGCGATGGGCCGCCCCGGCGCGCAGCGAACTGGCCGCCCGACTGTGCGGCCAGCATGACACGGCGGTAACCTCAGCCCTCGGCTGGCGATGCTACGAGGTGCATGTCGATGACCTCGAGGCCGAGGCCGGTGATCCGCAGGACCAGCCCGGACAGGGCTGCCTGGTCTGGCAGCTCGGCGCGCAGGGTTGTCGTGTCCGGGCCCACGGTGACCTCGCAGTCGTCGAATTCCGCGCGCAGCGTGCTGCCCGCCTGGCCGACGAAAGTGATCTCATACATCTGTGGTCGCATCAAGGGTCACGCCTCGCAGTGTGCTGGTTCAGCTTGCCGCTAGCGTGCCCGGCGGCGGCTGCTGCGTCATCACCCATCCCAGGGTGACCCGAGACCAGGCGGCATGGCCCACGATCGTGCCGCATCCTCCACCCGGTCCGCTCCTGGGCCGGCTTCATCGAGGCCAGGGGAGCGGTTCCAGGGGTTTGGTGCCGATGCCGAAGTTCGCCAGGCCGGTAATGTCCCTTGATATTTACCCAGGTCATAACACCCTTCAGGCATGAAGTGTGCGGTAATTCCCGGCTGGGGGCCCGGAGCGCGCGGAGAGACGACTCGAAGGAGGACAAACGGCTGCGGATCACCTCGGCTTGCCCCAGGCTGGCGCCGCCCGGGGCCCGCTCGGCGTCCATCGCCGAGCGGACAGCCTGCAGCGAGGCGAGCGTGTCATCGATCCTGGCCCGGTCGCCGGAGTCCTTCGCCCGGCGCCCTGACCTGGACGCCTTCGCGTTAGCTTGGGCCATCGCTGGCTGGCGGGGAACCACCATCCGGTACCGGCGGGGAGCCCCGCGCTGCCAGGTGGAAGTCAATGCGGGCGGCGGGGATGCGTTCCTGCTCGCGGGCCAGCAGGGCCAGCGCGTGGGCATCGGCCGCAGTCGGGTGGTTCAGGTCCAGGGCGCGCGGCCACAGCCGGGCATAGCGCACAGCGGCGACTTCGGCCGCATACACCAGTGCCCGGCCGACCAGGTAGAGCAGGGCGAAGATGCCCGCCACGGTGGCGAAGCTGCCGTAGACGGGCCCGGCCTTGGTTACCAGCCTGGCCAGCAACGGCGTCCCGGCGTTGAGCACCGCCGTCACCGCCGCCGCGCCCAAGATGGCACCCGGCCACAGCGCCCGGACCGGCGCGGGCCGCGCCAGCAGCAACCTGGCGCCCAGCAACAGCACCGCGAAGACGACCAGCGCCGACCCGAGCACCGCGGCCGCCCGTTCCACGGCGGGCTGGCCGTGCAGCGCGGTGGCCACCACAGTGAGCGCACCGGTTGCCAGCGCCCCGAGCATCAGCAACGCCAGCACCACGAACACCCGGACGTACCGCGAGAGGAAACCGGCCCGGAAGCGGTGCCGGACCGCCGCGACATGGTTCAGCGTCTGGTAGGCCGAGAACACGACTCCCATCCCGGACAACAGCAAACCGGCCAGGCCGGCCACGAACGGGATGGTCGAGGTCGGCAAGGTGGCCAGCGAATGCTCGATCGTGGGCCGCAGCGCCTGCGGCACGATCTCGGCGATCAGTCGCCGGCGCAAGTCGGGGTGATCGGCCAGCACCCGGGACAGCACCGCCACCCCGAGCAGCAGCAGCGGGAAGATGCTCAGGAAGACGATCTTGCGCGGCTCGGTGGCGATGGTCTTGACGTTGGCCCAGATGTTCACCAGGTGGGGGCGGATCCGCCTGCTGGCCAGCCGCCGCAGCCGCGGCACCAGGGTGATCAGGGCGGCCGCCACCCCGGCGGCGAGGATGATCGCGAGAATGATCCAGACCGCGGCCTTGTTGCCGCCAGAATCCGGCGGGGCGTGGAAGGAACCCGCGGCGAACGGAATAGCGACGAGGAACAGCAGGCCCTTGACGGCCCAGCTGGCCGTGGTCGCGATGGCGCCAGCACTGACCGCGGACTCGGCGTCATACCCCTGTCGCTGGAAGAATCTGACCCGGATGGCGAAGACGGCGACGTCGCCGCCGACCAGCGCAATGAAGATGTTCGACGTCTCCAGCGCGACGCACCGGCCGAACGGGAGCTGGCCGGTGGCGGCGCCGAGCAGCGCCCAGCCTTCGGCGACCACCGGCAGCTGAGCGAAGATGAACGCCAGCGCCACCCATCCCCAGCTCGCGCCCTTGATGGCCTCCAGGGAGCCGCCGGCGCCGGACAGCACCCCGATGATCGCCCAGATCCCGATCAGCGAGCCGACGGCGAACACCAGGTTGGTCCAGCTGACCCGCTTGACCTCGGCGAGCTTGGGCACCTCAATGCCTGCCCCGCTGGCCACCGCTTCCCGCAGCCGGGGCAGCAGGTCCTTGTGATCCTTGAGCGCGGCCACGGTGCCCGGGTCCAGCGCCGAGCGCTGCAGGTGCACCAGGGCGCCGCGAGCGGTGTCCGCGTCGAGGGTCCGGGTGGCCGCCGCGGCCGCGCGCTCGGCGCCCGCCCGCACCGCCACGGCGGCCAGCGCGGCCGCCAGGTCGGTGTCAAGGCGGCTGGCCGGAGCCGAGGCGGACGCGCGACGGAAGTTCCGGATACAGGCGCCCTGACCGGACACGACGATGGTGTCGCCGCCGAGCGTCCCGTGTGCGATGCCGGCTCCACGCAGCCGCAGCACGGCCAGCAGGATCTCATCCAGGGAGCCGTCGGTGAGGGCCGCACCGTCGGCCTGGGCCAAGGCCGGGCCGTCGGGCACCCTGGTGACCAGCGCCGCATCGCTGCTGGGCCCGAACCGGCCGGCGGCGAGCACATCGGGCACCAGCACCCCGACGCGCGGCCATCAAGGTGAAGTAGGCCTCGTGCTCGACCTGTTGCAGGCGATCCATGATGAGGGTGGCGCCCGAATCCCGGTACACGCAGAAACGCCACAGTTTCGCCAGCACCCCGGCGTCGGACGCGTCACGGCCGTAGACCGACAGCTCGATCGCCTTGCCTGCCGGGTCACGGCCGGTGAACTGCTCCACCCCCCAGGCCTGGCGGGGCGCCCTTGCTATATCCGCCACTGCGACGTGCAGGTCCGCGATCCACTCAGTGACCTCGGCCGCCGACGGCAGGCCCAGCGGCGATCCCACGGCCAGGTGCAGGCCCGCAGCGACGCCCCAGCCCAGTGCCACACTGGAGATGGCGTTCACCGGCAGCGCTTGCCCGCCGCAGACCGCGGCAAGCACAGCCACGGCGACCAGGAACCACACCAGCCGGTGCACCGGACGGCTCAAATAGGGCAGCGCGGTGGCCGCTACGGCGATCGCCACCGCGATCTGCGTGACCGGATAGCCGGCGTTCAGCCCGGCGAGCTCGCTGACCAGCGGGCGCCCGGCCGTCGGCCCGAGCAATGCGCTGAGCAGGATGCACACGCCCCAGGTCAGCACGGCGGCCACCGCTGCCCGCCGGACCGCGGTCAACCGCGGGACCAGCAGCCCGACGACGACCAGCAGCACGCTGACCCCGGCCGAACCGAACCAGAAGACCAAGGTGACTAGCCAGCTGATCGCCGCGGGCGGCGGGTGCACGGCGCGTACAATGCTCAGCTCGGCCGCCGAGTTGGCCCTCATGACCGGGATGGACACCGCCACCACGACAACTGCCAGACCCAGCCGGAATGCATCAGATGCCCGACGCCTGGTGGTCCCCCCGCCCCGCGGTCCTAGCACCGCCGCGCGCAGCCGGTCTGTCAGCTGATGGCGGGCTCCGGGAACATCCTCGCTGGTCGCTGTGGCCATAAGGCACCTCCTCCGCGGCCTCGCCCGGTGTCCAGTCATCCATTGGGCAGATGCCACGGGCGCGGTACCAAGGGGTATTTCCGATGCCGCGTGGCGTCTGCCTTCACCGTGCCCGTGACAGGACAGGCCCGGTCATCCCGGCGCCGTGGTCGAGCTGGTAGTCCAGGTTGACCGCGGCGCTGATGAGCGCCAGGTGGCTGAAGGCCTGCGGGAAGTTGCCGAGCTGCTCGCCGGTGCTGCCGATCTCCTCGGAGTACAGGCCGAGATGGTTGGCGTAGGTGTGCATCTTCTCGAACGTCAGCCTGGCCTCGTCGAGCCGCCCGGCGCGCGCCAGTGCTTCCACGTACCAGAAGGTGCACAGCGAGAAGGTTCCCTCATCGCCGGCCAGCCCATCGGGTGAGGCGGCCGGGTTGTAGCGGTAGACGAGGCTGTCGGAGACAAGCTCGCGGTCCATGGCCTCCAGGGTCGAGATCCAAATCGGGTCGCGGGGCGCCACGAAGCCCTGCAACGGCATCATCAGCAGCGAGGAGTCGAGCACCTCGCTGCTGTAATCCTGGGTGAACGCGCGCGTCCTGGGGTTCCAGCCGCGCTCCATGATCTGGTTGTAGACGCGGTCGCGCTCGGTGGTCCACCGCTGCACGTTGGCCGGGCGCCCCCGGCGCGCGGCCATCCGGGTGGCCCGGTCCAGCGCGACCCAGGTCTGGAACCGTCCGTAGGTGAAGTCCTTGCGGCCCCCGCGCGTCTCCCAGATGCCTTCGTCGGGCTGGTCCCAGTTGTCGCACAGCCAGTCGATCATGCGGGCAATGTCCCGCCAGCCCTGGTGGGCGGCCTGAATGCCCTGAGTGTCGGCGAGGTACATGGCGTCCATCGCCTCGCCGTAGATGTCGAGTTGCAGCTGGTCGGCGGCGCCGTTGCCGATGCGCACCGGCCGCGACCCGCGCCAGCCCTCGAAATGGCCGAGGGTCTCCTCGACCAGATCGGAGCTGCCGTCGACGCGGTACATGATCTTCAGCGGGCGGCCGCCGTCGCCCGCCCATTCGTCGGCGCGGTCCCGCAGCCAGCCGCCGAAGGCGGCTGCCTCCTCCACGAAGCCGAGTCCGAGCAGCGCGTAGATGGAGAACGAGCCGTCCCTGATCCAGGTGTACCGGTAGTCCCAGTTGCGCTCACCGCCGACCTGCTCGGGCAGCCCGGCAGTGGGAGCGGCGATGACCGCGCCGGTCGGCGCGTACGTCATCAGCTTCAGCGTTATCGCCGAGCGCGCCACCATCTCCCGCCAGCGGCCGGTGTGGGACGAACGGTACAGCCAGCCGCGCCAGAAGCGGACGGTCTCGTCGGCGAGACGCTGGAGTTCCTCTGGGGGCAGCCGCCGGGGCTGGCCGCCCATCGTCTCGAGCACCACGCCGCCGGTCTGGCCTGCCCGCAGCGTCCGCGCCGCCCGCAGCCCGTCACCGTGGCGCTCCACCGTGACGCCCTGATCCGCCAGCGCGGTACCTGGCATGCCGACAGTGTGCAGCGTCAGTTCTATGCCGTCGGCCTGGAACACGGCGCCGTCCTCGGACAGCTCCAGCTTGTGCGGCTGGCGCGCGTAGTCGAACCGCGGCTGGAAGTCCATCACGAACCGCATGGTGCCGCGTACCACCCGCAGCTGCCGCACGAGCCGGTGCCGGCCGGTCGCCGCCCCCGGTTCGACGGGCATGAAGTCGCACACCTCACCGACTCCGTCCGGGGTCATGAACCTGGTAATCAGTACTGCCGTGTCCGGGAAATAAAGCTGCTTGCTGACATAATCGTCGCGGTCGGGCCCGACCCGGAAGTAGCCCCCGCGGTCCGCATCGAGCAGAGATGCGCACACGCTGGGCGAGTCGAAACGGGGACAGCAGAACCAGTCCACGGTGCCGTCCGTCGTCACGAGCGCGGCCGTCTGCAGATCTCCGATCAACCCGTGATCACTGATGTTGGGGTAACGAGCCACCATGCCCTCCTCCTGGCCGTGAGGCATCGGCAGACCCGCGGCAGACAGCTTGACGATCTACCCACCGGGCTTGGGGATACGACAGCCACCATCCTCGGTCGCTGATGTACCTGGCGCCTCACCCTAGTAGGGGTGACCCATAGCGCCGCAGGACCCTCATTCCGTCCTGCCCGGCGGAGCGGCTAACTGCCGCCCAGGTATTCGGAGATGGCGCCCGGGTCCCCTGACCCGGGTATACGCCCGCGCCGACGTCCATCCGCACAGGACTTCACCCGGCCCTGGGTGAAGGCAGGGCAGGACATCTTCGGCGAAGGTTAGGTAGGAGGACCGCGATGGTTCTGAATCTTATGGTGATTGGCCTGGTGGTCGCACTCGACCCGCTGCCGCTGACCGCATTCATCGTCGTGCTGCCCTCCAAACGCGGCGTGAGAAAGGGCGCGGCATTCCTGTTCGGCTGGCTAGTTTCGCTGGCCATCGTGGTCACGGTCACGGTGCTCGCCACCGGCAATAACCCGCCCAAGCCGAACACGGTCCCGTCGCTGGCGTCGCTGGCGGTGAAGATCGCCATCGGAACCTTCCTTGTCCTGATCGCGATCCGGCAACGCCGGCGGATGGGGCGGCCGAAGAAGGCGAAGAAGCCGCCGAAGTGGCGGGAAGACGTGGACAACATGTCGCCGCGGTTCGCCATGGTCCTGGCCCCTGCGCTTCAGCCCTGGACCCTGATCGCTGCGGGGGCCGCCACCGTCGTGGAGGCCAAGCTGTCCAACTGGGAGAGCTATCTCGCGCTGATCGGGTTCTGCATCCTGGCTTCAGCGTCCTACATCGCCATGGAGATCTACGCCGGTTTCAAACCCGACCAGAGCCAGGCATTCCTGGCCAGGTTCGGGACATGGATGGAGACCCATACCGATCAGGCGGTCATCATAGGCTGCCTGCTCCTCGGCTTCTGGCTCATTGCCAGCAGCATCTACTACGTGATCAGCAGCTGAGGGAGCAACGAGACCAGCAGGTCCGCGCCAGACAGCGCCGAAAGGTCACCATGTCACCCAAATCGGCGGGTGCCGCCGGGGTCATTCGTCCCGGGTGATAGTGCGTTTTGCCGCCCGCTAGCTGGCGGGTGGTGATGCGGGAATGTCGCGGGGCAGGCTGGTTTCGGCGGTTTGATCTGGTCCCGCCGGGTCATCGGTGGCCTGGTCGGCGGCGGTCCATTCGGCGCCTGTCTCCTGGCGGAAGGCGGTCACGGCGGATTCGATGGTCGGGTAGAAGTGGCGCGGGTCGATCGTGCGGGTAAGGCCGTAGCGTTCGATCTTGTCCCGCACCGGGTCCTTGAGTTCGGCGAATACCAGGCTGGTGCCCTGGGCGTTCAGCATCTCGTCGAGTTCTTCCAGTACGTCCGATGCGGTGGTGTCCACGTCGGTCACCGGCTCTGCCGCGATCAGGATCCATGTGGGCTTGGGCTCAGAGTTGGCCAGTCTCCTTATTTCGTCGCGGAAGGTCTTGGCGTTGGCGAAGAACAGCGGGGCGTCGAATCGGTAGATCACCAGGCCGGGCAGGTGCTGGGCCTTCGGGTGGGTGCGTACGTCCTGGTAGCCTTCCAGTCCTTCGGCCCGTCCGAGTTCGGTGTCGTAGGGCCACCAGGCCCGGCGGAAGACGTTGAGGATGGACAGGCCGACCGCGATCGCGATCCCGGGCAGCACGCCGAGCAGGGCGACGCCGAGGAACGCCGCGATCGACAGGCCGAACTCGGCTTTACGCTGTCGCCACAGCCGTATCGTTCCCGGGATATCAGCCAGGGACAGTGATGCGGTGATGACCACGGCGGCTAGTGCGGGCTGGGGCAGGTTCTGGAACAGGCCGGGGACCAGCACGATCATCAAGATGATCAAGGCCGCCCCAGTGACCCCGGTGAGCTGGGTCTTCGCACCGGACCGTTCGGCCACCGCGGTCCGCGACCCGCTGGTGCTGACCGGGAACCCCTGGAACAAACCCGCGGCCAGGTTCGCCGCGCCGATGCCGATCATCTCCTGGTTACCGCGGACCTCCTGCCCGGTGCGGGCCGCGAACGCCGACGCGGTGGAGATCGTGTCGGCCAGAGACACCAGCGCGATGCCCAGGGCGCCGGCGAACAAGGGCCCGAGGTCGGCCAGGCGGATGTGCGGGATGGTGAGCGGCGGGAATCCCTTGGGGAGCACCCCAACCAGGCTGACCCCATGGTCGGCCAGGCTGAACACCGTCGTCGCCGCGATCGCGAGCACCACCATGATCAGCACGGCCGGGACTTTCGGCAGCCAGCGCTGCAGCATCAGGATCAGCACGATCCCGGCGATCCCGACCACGGCCGCCGCCGCGACCGCCTCGCCGTGGGCCAGCCCCTTGACGAAGCCGGTGATCTCCTGGATCAGGCCCTCGGCGCTGACCTTGAACCCGAACAGCTTCGGCAACTGGCCCACCAGGATGGTCAGCGCCAGGCCGTTCATGTAGCCGATCATCGTCGGCTTGGAGATCAGGTCGGCGATGAAGCCGAGCTTGGCCACCGCCCCCAAGATCATGATCGCCGCGACCATGAGCGCGAGCATCGAGGCCAGCGCGATGGCCCGCTTGGGGTCGCCGTCGGCGCCGGCCAGCGGCAGGATCGTCGCGGCGATCATCGGCCCGAGCGAGGAGTCCGGGCCCAGCACCAGGATCCGCGACGGGCCGGCCACCGCATAACCGAGCAGGCACAAGATCGAGGTGTACAGTCCGGTAATCGGCGGCAGGCCTGCTAGTTCCGCATAGGCCATGCCCTGCGGGACCAACAGCGTGGTGAGGACAACTCCCGCAACGACGTCCTTGGCGAGCCACGCACGCCGGTAGGACCTGACCGCCTGCAGGCCAGGCAGCCAGCTGAACGCGGGCACCACGCCCCGGCCGTGATCGGTCACGGCAGGGCGAGCAGGTGGAACTGCCACGGTCCCAGGTCAACGAACAGCCCGGGGCTGGCCAGCTCGCCGCCGTCCCGCTCGAACATGCTCTGGCCCAGGATGTCGGTGAGCCGCCAGCTGCGGCCGGGCAGGTCCGGCCAGTCCAGCGGGATGCGCGCCTGGGCGGGCTGGCCGGATAGGTTGACCACTACCAGATGCCGGTCACTGCCACGGTTGCCGGCCCAGGACCAGGCGGCCAGGTTGGTGCAGGACTGGTTATCGGGCCAGCCGTCGGCCTCGATCAGCCGCCACGCGCCGGCCCGGACGTGGTGATCGGCGACGGCGGTAAGCATGTGGCGGTACCAGGCGGCGAGTTCAGGGTCCGGCACCTCGTCCGGGCGGCGAGACAGGAATACCGGTGGCCGCACCCGGCGGCCCTCGAACTGTCCTTCGTGCCACAAGGTCGCGCCAGGAAGCGTGGCGATGGCCACCGCTGCGGCCCGTTCGGCGCCGGCCGGAAGGCAGCTGGCGATGCGTGGCTCGTCATGGTTCTCCAGGAAGCGCACCAGCCGGGACTGGTAGCTCAGGTCCGCGTGCAGGTGGTCGCGGACAGCGGAGACGTCCTGGCTCAGGATCCGGTCATAAAGCCGCTTGTCGTAGCAGAAGTTGAAACCCTGCTGCTGCAGCACCCATTCCATGTCCCAGTAGGCCTCGGCGATCAGCACCGTCTCCGGGTGCCCGGTACGCAGCGCGGCGAGCACAGCCGGCCAGAACTCCGCATCCGGCGCGGGCCCGGTCCGGCCGCCCCAGGTCCTGGCGAAGACCTGGTTGGTCATCAGCATCGCCATATCGCAGCGGATCCCGTCGCACTGCCCGGCAATATCGGCCAGCACCTCCGCCGTCGCGGCGCGCAGCGCCAGGGAGAACGCGTCCAGCTGCACCACATCGGGCCAGGGCGGAAAGTACGGATCCCGGCCATGGGCCAGCACCTGCCCGGCCGCGGTCATCCAGCCTCCCGGGTCGGCCTTGATGTCGTCCGCATCTCCGCGGACGAACAGCTCCGGGCGGCTGGTCACCCACGGGTGATCCGGCGCGACGTGGTTGGGCACGTAGTCCAGAATCAGCCGCGCGCCGCGCGCAGCCAGGGCGGCCCGCGCCACGGCCAGCGCATCGGGGCCACCGAACCCCGCATCGGCGACATAGCGGCGCACGCAATACGGCGACCCGATGACATCAGCATGCCGCAGGTCCGGAAGCGCCTCGGCGAAGGAGGCCTGCAGCTCGGCATTGGCGTTCGCCAGCGCCAGCCCGGCCGGGCTCCGCTCCCAGACCCCCATCAGCCAGACGGCGTCCACCCCGGCCGGGACCGCCGCATCCCAGTCCGCGGCTCCCACGCCAGCCAAGGTCACCGGCCGCCCGGCCGCCCGGGACAGCCCGCCCAGCCACACCGCGGTGTTGATCTCGTAGATCACCGGCTGGTCCGGCCACCCGGTCATCGCGCCGCCCCCGTCCGCCCGCCCGCTGCCGCGCTCTTGATGGCACCCCGGCCGCCTGCGCGCAGTCCCTCGGCGCCGGTCCACCACGTGTCGCCGCCGCTACCGTAATCCTCACGGACCGTGCCCCACTGCCGCTCACTGAGGTACGGGCCCCGGCACCGCCAGGGAACACCGCCCATGTCCGCCTCATCCAGCCGCAGCCGCTCCGCGCTGACCATCGTGTTCCGCCCTTCCGCTGCCGGAGCGACGGCGCCCGTTCATGGCGTCGCTGTCCCGAGACCACTCGCCCAGCTGTCAGCCTCCTTCCTCGGGAGCCGACAACACATCACCCTCACCGGGTTACGCGACGGGCTGGGAGCGGTGCGCCTGGTCGACGGTGTCCGCAGGACCGAACAGGCCGAGCTGGTGCAGCCGCCAGATCCGCCGCACGGTCCACGGGTGCGTTCGG
>Ga0310037_10000146_pt1 | contig 57091 bp, 62 predicted proteins | sample Sb_taG_11_FD_200239 | JGI IMG/M metagenome (GOLD analysis project Ga0310037, IMG submission 200239) | Peat soil microbial communities from Weissenstadt, Germany - Sb_50d_3_AS metaG (v2) (version 2) | ecosystem: Environmental > Terrestrial > Soil > Wetlands > Peat | place: Germany: Weissenstadt... | reverse complement strand
TCAACGCTGCCCGCCTGCAGCTCGACATCATGCGAGTTCCGGGCATCCTTGTGGCCCGAACCGACGCCGAGACCGCGACGTTCCTCGAGAATCGGAGTGACGAGCGCGACCAGCCCTTCATCCTCGGTGCCACCAACATCGAGCTACCCAGCTACAAGGCCGGCTATCTCGCCATCTTGCGGAAGCTCTTCGAACTGGGCGTCGAAGAGGTCCGCGGACACCTGCTTTTTGCCGTGTCCGAGGCCGAGTACCGAGCGGCCTTCGCTTGGCTGGAGCGGGTTGGGCTCATGTCGATGATCGTCGAGAGTGCCCAGGCTCTTAAGGGTATGCCGGCAACCGAGCTCGACGCAGCACTCGAGAGGATAGACACGCGCTATGTGGAAATCTGGCAGGCGGAAGCCGGGCTGAAGACCTATGGGCTGGCGGTCGCCGAGGTGCTGGAGTTCCGCACGGCCGAGGGCGATCGTTTCGACATGACCGTCGAGGAATGGCTGGCGTTCTCGAAACGGGCTTCTTTCTACGAAGTACGCGAGCGAGCGAAGTCGATGGGCATCCAGGTGATCTGGGATTGCGAGCTGCCCAAGACTCCCGAAGGCTTCTATCACATCCAAGCCGGGATCGATTACGCCATCGCCAAGTCGCTGGCTGTGGCGCCCTTCGCCGACGTGTTGTGGATGGAGACCAAGACGGCGGATCTCAAGGACGCCAGGAAGTTCGCCAAGGCCATCCACGCGCAGTATCCCGACAAGATGCTGGCGTACAACCTCTCGCCGTCGTTCAGCTGGGACACCACGGGAATGAACGACGAGCAGATGAAGCGGTTCCCCGAGGAACTCGGGAAACTCGGCTTCGTCTTCAACTTCATCACCTACGGTGGTCACCAGATCGACGGCTTGGCTGCCGAGGAGTTCACGAGCGCATTGAAGCAGGACGGGATGCTGGCGCTGGCGCGCTTGCAGCGCAAGTTCAGACTGCTGGAGTCATCGTATCGGACGCCGCAGACCCTAGTCGGAGGGCCCCGGCTGGACGCCGCATTGATGGCTTCGTCGGGACGCACTGCGGCGACGAAGGCGATGGGCAAGGGGTCGACGCAGTTTCAGCACCTGGTTCAGACCGAGGTCCCGACCAGGCTGCTGGAGGAGTGGCTCGCGGAGTGGAGCAAGCACTGCGACTATGAGACGAAAATTCGCGTCCGGCTACGTCCGCACACGGCCGGTTCGGAACTGTTGGAACTGAGTGTGCTGAACGAGCCCAGCGGGGAAAAGCTCGCCAACGTGGTCTTCGCATACATCCAGGATCGTCGCGGGCGCGGCATCCTCTCGATTCGCGACCAGAACACCCTCGCGCCGGCGCGGAAGAAGCGACTGATGACGGTCGTCCAACTGTTCCTGATCCACCGCTACAATGCCAGCTCGCTGCACTACGTCACCCCGACCGAGGACAACGAGTTTCAGACACAAAGGATGAAGAGTGTGGGGATTTTCTCGGATGTGCATACCGAGATTGGCCAAATCATCGTCGCGCAAGTCAACAAAGAACGCGTCGCCGAACTGCTGAAGCCTGACCGGGTACTTCTCCTGGAGATGATCCGTAAGACGTCGCCGGCAATGCAAATCCAGACTTAGATACCAGACATAGAGGAGAAGATGTGTTCCTAGATTAGCAAGGTCCTTTGTCGGCAATTCCTCCGCGAGCGCAAGGTCGGCTATGAAGCGGTGAAGCACCAGCGCTTCGTCGGAACCGGGTCCTTCGATCTGGTGCAACCGGTCATCACCAGCGGCACCGCGTCCACCATGGCACTCCATGGCCCAACTGAGGAGGAACAGTTCACCGACGACGCAAGCGTGGAGCTGGGCGATGACCATGGCATCACGACCCCGGTGGCAATGGCCGATCTATTGTTAGGCGCTCCGTCGCAGATGTCTAATTGCTGGGAGGAATCCGACGAACTGATGCCGTCGTGGGAATTAGTAGCGGAAGGCTGCTAAAGACTTTGCTTGCTCAACACTAATGCTAGGAGTGCGTCCGAGAATTGAGTTGTGAAAGGCGTTGCAGCGGGCGAGAGGCGAACTGTGAAAACGGAAAAATCGACGTTGGCCCCTGGAGCCTGGAGCAGTGCCCATCAGAAAGGCTTTCCCGAAGGCATCTGTCACCTCCCGTTAGGACGGGCCTTTCTTGCTTTATTCTGTCCATAGGGTTAAGCGCAGAAAAGACTCGATTGTTTTCGAAGGAGATAGAAATGGCTAGCAACAACAACCCGGCTAAGAAGAAGGGCCGTTGGGCGGCAGGTATTACGCCCTACGCGGAAATGGGTTATTACGACGCGGACTACGAACCGAAGGCCACGGATATTCTGTGCGCATTCCGCCTGGTGCCGCAACCGGGTGTCGAACCCATCGAAGCCTCAGCAGCAGTAGCGGGCGAGTCTTCGACTGCCACCTGGACGGTGGTCTGGACCGATCGCCTGACCCCGTACGAACATTATCAAGCGAAATGCTACCGAGTCGATCCTGTCCCCGGTACTGATCAATACATCGCCTACATCGCGTATGACCTCGACCTTTTCGAGGAGGGATCGATCGCCAACTTGACCTCCTCGATCATCGGCAATGTGTTTGGCTTCAAGGCGCTGAAATCTTTGCGCCTGGAAGACATGCGCATACCGCCGCATTACACCAAAACCTTCCAAGGCCCCGCTCACGGCATCGTCATGGAGCGCGAATACCTGAATAAATTTGGACGCCCGCTGCTCGGCGCCACGGTCAAGCCCAAGCTGGGTCTTTCCGCCCGCAACTATGGCCGCGTGGTCTACGAGGCGTTGCGCGGTGGGCTCGACTTCACCAAAGACGACGAGAACATCAACAGTCAGCCCTTCATGCGCTGGCGCGATCGTTTTCTCTTCTGCATGGAAGCGGTGAACCGCAGCGTGGCCGCTACCGGGGAGATCAAAGGGCATTATCTGAACGTCACTGCCGGAACCATGGAAGAGATGTATGAACGCGCTGACTTCGCAAAGGAGCTGGGCAGCGTGATTGTGATGATCGATCTCACCATCGGTTACACCGCCATTCAATCGATGGCGAAGTGGGCGCGCCGCAACGGCGTAATCCTGCATTTGCACCGGGCAGGTCACGGTACCTACACACGACAGAAGACACACGGCGTGAACTTCCGTGTCATCTCCAAATGGATGCGACTGGCGGGCGTGGATCATATTCATGCCGGCACGGCGGTCGGCAAGCTCGAGGGCGACCCCAACGCCATTCGCGGGTACTACAACACTCTGCGGGCGAACACGCTGCTGGCTGACCCCTCGCAAGGGCTGTATTTCGATCAGGACTGGGCATCCATGCCCGCAGTAATGCCCGTGGCCTCGGGTGGTATCCATGCCGGGCAGATGCACCAATTGCTGCACCTTCTGGGCGAAGATGTCGTGCTTCAGTTCGGAGGCGGCACCATCGGTCACCCGGATGGAATCGCCCAGGGTGCGACCGCGAATCGCGTGGCCACGGAAGTGATGATCCAGGCCCGCAACGAAGGGCGTGACTACCTTGCCGAAGGCCCGGAGATTCTGGCGAAGGCTGCGCGTTGGTCGCCAGAGCTGCGCAAGGCACTCGAGATCTGGAAGGACGTTAGTTTCAACTACGAATCGACCGATGTGCCGGATGCAGTCGGCACGCTCACAGTTTGATGCCGAGAGGCCGGTCGTCCAGGCAGCGAAGGTGACGCTACACCTCAATTGCTAGGCACCTGCGGAATGGAGAATGAACAATGCGAATCACGCAAGGAACTTTTTCTTATCTACCCGACTTCACCGAGGAGGAGATTCGACGCGAAGTACGGTATTGCCTCGATAACGGCTGGGCCTTTTCCATCGAGCATACCGACGATCCCCATCCCCGCAATGCTTACTGGGAAATGTGGGGGTTGCCAATGTTTGATGCCAGCGACCTGGACGGCGCCATGTATCAGATCGAGGAGTGCCGCAAGGCCTTCCCAGACAATTACATCAAGGTAAACGGTTTTGACCGCACCCTGGGAAGGCAGACGACCATGCTGAGTTTCATTGTGAACCGGCCAAAAGAGGAGCCTGGATTTTCTTTGGAGCGTACCGAGTCAGCTGATCGCCGCATCCAGTACACGATTCGCTCCAAAGCCAAGGTTGCGGTTTAGCACCGACAGTAAGCGTAAGCATTGCCTTATTGCAGAAATAGCAGCGCGAGCATGCCATGCAAAAACTAGATACGGATCCCGCCGTTGACACAGGTACTGCCCAGGAGACTGGGGACAACCTTGTGGATATAGGCGCCGCTCATCGAGATTCCAATCTCGAGGAAATTCTGGATGAATTGGATCGTGAGCTGGTGGGCCTCAAACCCGTGAAGGCCTACATCCGGCGGGTGGCCTCGCTGCTGCTAGTGGCGAATTTACGCGAGAAGGTTGGACTGTCGAGCGAACGCCCCACGTTGCATATGTCTTTTACCGGGCATCCCGGCACCGGCAAGACGACAGTCGCGATGCGAATGGCGAAGATACTGCACCACCTCGGCTACCTGCGCCGCGGCCATTTGGTGGTGGCCACGCGCGACGACCTGGTGGGCCAGTATGTGGGACACACCGCTCCAAAGACGAAAGAGACACTCAAGAAGGCGATGGGTGGCGTCCTCTTCATCGACGAAGCGTATTACCTCTATCGGTCCGACAATGAGCGCGACTACGGCCAGGAAGCGATTGAGATGTTGCTGCAGGTGATGGAAAACCAGCGTGAGGACTTGGTCGTCATCCTGGCCGGATATCAAGACCGGATGGCAACTTTTTTTCAACACAATCCCGGCTTTCGCTCGCGTGTGGCGCACCACATCAGCTTTCCCGATTACACACTGCAGGAGTTGACGACGATTGCCGAATCGATGCTGCGCCAGCAGAACTATGCCTTCGACGCCGAATCGCGCCAGGCATTTGTGGAGTATCTCGCATTGCGCATAAAGCAGCCACAGTTTGCCAATGCTCGCAGCGTGCGCAACGCCATTGACCGCATAAAACTGCGCCAGGCCAGCCGCCTGGTCAGCGAGGGCGGATGCATTCCCAAAGAGCAACTGCTGCGCATCGCGGCGATTGACATTCGTCAAAGCCGCGTGTTCCACGGAGGGTCGGACGCAGAACTCGAAGGTATTAACGATGGCGGGGCGCAAACTATCCCGCCCGAGGAGGAGTGATGACTAAACGAAGACCAATCGTGTTGGGCATCGTAGGGGACAGTGCTGCCGGCAAGACGACGATTACCCGTGGATTGGCGGAATTGCTTGGCAAGGACCGGGTTACACACATCTGCGCCGACGATTATCACAAGTACGACCGCACCGAGCGGGCGTGCCGGAAAATCACCCCCTTGCATCCCGACTGCAATTATCTCGACATTCTGGAACTGCACCTGGAACGCGCCCACTACGGTCAACCGATGCTCAAGCCGGTGTATGACCACAGTACAGGCTCGCTGGTGCGGCCGGAATACCTGGTACCTAGCGAGTTTGTGATTGTGGAAGGACTGCTGGGCTTTCATACAGAAGTTATGCGGCAGTTCTACGACGTCAAAGTTTTCCTTGATCCACCGGAGGATTTGCGGCGGCTTTGGAAGATCAGGCGCGATACGGCGAAGCGGGGCTATACGGCCGTACAGGTGCTCGCCGAGATGGAGAAGCGGGAGTCGGACTCACGGAGCTTCATCCGTCCACAGCGCGAATTTGCTGACATTGTGGTTCAGTTCTACCCCGACGGTGGGGGCCGCTCGGACCAGCCCGACAGCCACTTAAGTGTCCGGCTGGTGCTGCGCCCGACGATTCCCCATCCGGATCTGAGCTATCTGTTCGAGCAGAAGCAGAGTAAGGCTTCCGGCGTGCGCCTCGCACTCGGGCGCGACAACGGCCGTCCCGTAGACTTCCTCGAGGTGGACGGCAATGTAAGCCGGGAACATGCCGCGGAGTTGGAAGATACAATCTGGAAGCATCTGCCCGATCTGCGCCCGTTGCGTGCCGACCAATTCGGTGATTACAACTACGGCACTGAAGTGCGCCACAGTGATCCGCTGGCCCTCACGCAACTGCTCATCACCTATCACTTGCTGCGCGCCTACAGCAAAGACGCCCCGATCCCTTTTGCCCGTCCGATCGCCGCTCTCAGCCGATTAGAGTCGGTGCCGCAAGAGGCGCCGGTCGAGCTTGTCACGGAAAAGTGAATGCAGTTCTACACTGTCCCTCGTCACAATTACGTCCACCTTTGAAGTCAACAACATCGGAACGTAGCCCAGAATCTCATCTGCTATAACTTGGCTGCCATGTTTGACCTGCTTCGGCTCTGGTGCGGAGCCATCGTTCGCACTTTTCGCAGTCGCCGCGGCCTGATGCTGGAGAACCTTGCCCTCCGCCAACAACTCGCAGTTCTGAAACGTAAACATCGGAGGCCGAAGCTCGGTCCGCTCGACAAACTCTTCTGGGTCGTGGCACTCCGATTCTGGTCTCGATGTAAAGACACACTCTTTCTCGTTTTGCCAGAAACGGTGGTCCGCTGGCACCGGGCTGGATTCAGACGATATTGGGCAATGCTGTGCAAAGCGCGGAAACGAGTCGGCGGTGGCCGGCGAATCTGCAAACAGATCCGCGAGCTAATCTTCCAAATGGTCGTGGAGAATCCAGGTTGGGGCGCGCCGCGCATTCACGGTGAACTCCTGATGCTCGGTTTCGAGGTGTCGGAGACCACTATTTCCCGTTGGATGAGACGAGCACCCCGGAATCCAGAACCCGCGAAGCGCTGGCGGGCCTTTTTGCGCAATCACCGTGAAGTCATCGCGGCGATGGACTTCTTCACCGTCCCGACGCTTACCTTCAACGTGCTCTACTGCTTCTTCATCATCAGCCACGACCGGAAACGCATCTTGCACTTCAATGTCACGCGGCATCCGACCAGCAGTTGGATCGTCCAGCAGCTGCGCGAGGCTTTTCCTTATCAGTCGACTCACAGGTTCATCGTCTTTGACCACGACGCAAAGTATGGTTTCGACGTGCCCGTCGCAATCCATTCGATGAAGATCACACCGGTGCAGACGTCGATTGGAAGTCCCTGGCAGAATGGAGTGGCTGAGCGCTGGGTTGGAAGCTGTCGGCGTGAGTTGCTCGACAACGTGATTGCGTTAAACGAGCGACATCTGAAGCGACTCCTCTCGGACTACATTTCCTACTACCACGAGGATCGAACCCATCTCGGACTCGGCAAGAAAACGCCCAGCGGCAGAACTCCAGACTTTCCTCGCGGCCGCGTCATTGCGCGGCCACGACTCGGAGGCCTGCACCACCGTTACGACCGCGCTGCCTGAGACTGGGGTGTCGACAAGCTAGCTTCGCTGAAGGCGTAGTGGGGCGGGAGTGCGCCCCATGGAGCCCGCGCGACGAAATACAGGCGTCGACGTGCCTCCGCCGCCACTGCTGCACGCCGAAAAAGCGAGCGACGCCATTACCACTGCGACCGAGATAAACGTGCGTGAGTTCATCCCGTCCTCCAACACAAATCCCAGTTCCGAAGTCGAGATCCCGGATACTCGCCGATTTCGGAACAACTTCATTCGCAAAAAGCGCAAGCGAGCGGGGCGCAGCTTATCTTTGATCTATCTCTATCGTCCGCCAAATCGACCATCTGTTTCATGGATCGCGCCAAGATCTCGTCGGGTGGTCCCTTGGCTATGATGGGCAGCAGGCCTAGTCGTTCTTGACGGACGGGTTCATGCCTGGAAGTTTACGCCGCGGTGCGAGGCTTGCAGTGACCGTTGTCACACATGAAATAGCGCAGCCGGCGAGCCGGAAGGGTGCTACTCGTCCTACTGACCGGTCTTCGGTGCAAGATCGAACAGGTTTCCCAATACCAAGTGCGGAGAACAGGAGGAGGATTTGTGTCTCGTTTGCGGATGTTGCAAATGTGGATGGCGACGGCGGTGCTGAGCACCGGATTGGTTGTCGTGCCAAGCGTGGGTGCGGGCGGCACCCAGACCCTTACCGGAAAAGTTAGCGATGCCATGTGCGGCGCAAAGCACACCGAGGGAGGAATCGCCCCCGCAGATTGCGTCCGTGCCTGCGTGAAGAAAGGCGCTAAATACGCTTTGGTAGTCGGCGACAAGGTCTATACACCTCGGATCAAGCCGCGCTGGACGAACTTAACAAGCTGGCTTGGGAGCAGGCCAAAGTTACGGGCACGGCCAACGGAGATACCATTGCAGTGAAGTCGGTGACTTCGGCCGCCAAGTAGGAGCCGGAGAATGGTGATCCCAAAACCCGACTTCGCCGCCAATTTGGTAGGTTAGCCCATCGGTGCCGACCGCAACGCCTTAGAGCCATTCCCGCAGTTGAGAGGCAGATCGTAGGGTCCGTCATCCATAGTGAAAACCAGTAAACACCGGGCGGAGCGGGAGGGCTGCGGGGTGGGCTGCCTGCGGTCAAGTCATCGCGCTAACTTGATGTCATTTTCCATGGTCTCACGTGCGGTGGGTATCTTCACTTCTGTGATGTGAATCAGATTCTTACCCGGGTAGACGTAAGCCTTCGCGTGCACGTAGTGTCCTTCATGACCCTCAAGAATTTCCGGATCGTCCACTTTCCAAGCCCTTTGTTCGGTGACGAACCTCAATTTGTCGCCACCTTCCTCAACTGTGCCCATGATGGTTGTCAGCCGAACCCCCGCGGCCGCCTGAGTCCTCGGTGCCTGATTGGGCGCGTCCTGTGAGAGAGCGACGACGACGGTTAGGCAAAAGCACAGAGAGAGGATGGCCAATAAAAGGGTTTTCATAACAGGGAGTCTCCGGTCCAATACGATTAGTGCTCGGCGCTTTGTTAAAGGCGGAAAGGCGGGGTTAACCGCCTTTCTGTGCGACACAGTTACAGGCCTTTTACGCTGCTACAGCAACGTTATGGAAGGTCGAGGTGACGGACTCAAAGGTCTGAACCTTGGGCGTTCCATCGATCATTCTTGCGAAGGTCTTCAACACTTCTGGGTAAGTATTGGTGTTGTAAGCTTCTGCATTGGCTTTGTTCTCCCAAAGACTGATCGCAACCACATCTAGACTGCCGGGATTTGACAATGTGATTTCGTCCTTGAAGCCCTTCTGCTTGCGAAGTAAAGGAAGAACGTCGTTCTCAAAAGTACGGGTGTAATCAGAAAGCATATTGGATTTCAGATGAATCGATACATTGCGTGCAAACATGGCAACCTCCTTAGGTTGGGGTTGCTAAGAAAGAAAACTTCAGATGGGCTGACTTAGTTCAGGGGACCTGAAAGAGTAAGAAGAGGTAGCTTGCTCATCTACAATGCTAGGCTTGTGCGCTACTGTTGTCAACTGCGGCTGGAACCGCTTTAAGTTGGCCGACTTCCGGGGAGGGCTGTTCAACGAACGCCCAACGACTCCGAACCGGAGCCTGACTTGCTGCGTGAACCCGTTCGAAAAGTAGATGTGGCGCAGCGGGTGGATGAACTACTTTTCCGTACGAATATACGGCTGCGATCGATACCCGGTTGTAGCTAGGGATGGCTACCCCCCTACCTAGGTAGGGTCCGGAGGAACAGGCCGGAATGGATTATCAGTTATCGACAGCGCGGAAGAAGGAGTTCGGAAAGGAGGGGAGCCTCAGCGCCCTTGCAATCAAGAAGGGGCAGACCGTGCAAAGGCCTCCGGACTGCAGGAAATAGGCACTGTCCGGTGTGATGGCTTGCGGCGAGGAGTTCAAGATCGCGCATCGACAGCAAACTGGCTCGAAGAATTGCTCCCCCTAGGTACAGACCGGGCGTCCTCCGCCACGCCGGCATGAAATGAAGACCCGCGCCTCAAGGAGCCATCCAAGAACGTGACACGGCATCATCTGCCAGATCCGTGGTTGCCAGGCCATTTTCGAAGCACCAGGGTTTCACCGTGTGCCGATCGGTGGAGATCACATCCACCGGAGATGAGCCGGCTAGCGTCGCCACGTGCAAGTCTGCTATCTCGCTGAAAACCTGATCTCTGCCAGATCGAGTTCCAAGATAGGCCGATGTCAACGTCCCGACCACGAGAATGACGGCTGCCGGCCGACTACGAAATTCAAATCGGAGGCGACCAGATTTCTTACGGCGAAGGTGGGCCGGTAATGGTGGGGTCGCAGGTCGTGGGGGAATATACCAGGCAAGGCGTGCTGGCTAATGTGGACAAGGATCCGGGGACTCCATGGCGTGTCACGTTTGACAGCAATCCCCAACCGCAAGCGTTTTGGCTCTTCTCCGTAAATGCCTGCGGCTCATACGGATTCGGCGATCTCACAATCCTCCACTCCGGAAGCACCGAGCCGCTTGGTGAAGTCACTTTGACCTCTAACGGCAAAGCTGTGAAGCTCGCCAAGGGCAGCGCGATGCTTTTGCGCGTGGATGGCAGCGGGCCCGAGGAGGCACAGGCTCGCACGACTCCTTCGCGAGAGATAGGGCAATAACGAGTTCGCGGGTTGCAACGGAGTTGGTTTCGTAAAGCCAGGTTCGGCTTAGCCCGCGATTCACTTCTTAAGCCATAGTACCCCGGTTGGAAATCTTTCTTTAGACCAGCCTGGAATAAAAGATCAGAAAGTCTGTTATCTCCACTGAAACTCATGCAACTCAAAATTAGGGAGACACACATGAGGCAAGTAGGAGTGGCATTGGCCGCGTGCTTGATGGCTGGCACTTTCGCCGCCGGGCAGGGCAGTGACGCACCGAGCAGCACCAAGAGCAAGAGGCTTAATTCCGAGGCCGTGGCAGCTCGTTTGTCGGAGATGCAGAAGGCACTCGAGGCTCAACAACAACAGATTCAGCATTGAGAAAAGGTGAACCGTGGCCGAATCCAGTGGGGACCGCAGTTTTCTTACGTAGACCGCAACACCTTGGTCGGGGGTGGGCAGAGAGCCGCACGGGCTGGATGGAATGATCTTTACTTCGTTCCGCTACTACCTACCGTAGCGTGTGCGAGCCTCACCCCCGCGATTGCTCTCTCCTTTGGCGCGGGGGTGAGGGCCTTTCACCGCGTCCACGAATTGAGATTGGAACAAAGACACGCTGCAAATCTAGAAGAGGTATGGCGATGGTAAATCCTTTTGATCTTAAGACGGCACTTCTGGCCAAGCACGCGCAACATGTCGTGCTAATCCATTTTCCAATCGCGCTGTTCATCACGGCGGTGGTATTCGACCTTATCGCGCAATGGACAAAGCGACGTGGCCTGACGCATGCAGCCTATTACAACCTGCTGATGGCGGCGATTTCGACTGTTCCGGTTCTCGCTACCGGGCTACTCGCGTGGCGGTTCCAACTCGAAGGACAGAAACTGAAGGGCATCTTATTGCTGCACCTCGTTCTCGCGTGCGTTTCTACGGTGATGATCTGGCTGGTGTGGTGGGTGCACTTCCGCGCTCGACGACGGACAGTATATTTGCCGAGTTATCGACTGGCGGTCGAGCTCCTGGCAGTCGCCGTTGTTGCGGTAACCGGGCATTTGGGTGGCTTTCTCAGCGGCGTAAACCTACCAGGATAAATGCCCCGAGGGGTCCCAGCTTCCAGTTCGTAGACTGACGGCAAACCGGGACTGAAAAATGTTTCCTTTATCGAAACGTTTCTCTGTCCACTTTCCCCTTCGACTTTTCAGGGAACAATCTCGTCCGGTCCTACGGCAGAAAGTTTTTGTTCGCTTTTCGATTTGTTCGGGAATAAAAATACGTCGCCTCAGTTATCCACTCAGAACGTTACAAACTACGGAGGGCAAATGCCAGACAAGAAGCAAGATCTTATCGATCAGACGTTGCAAGACCTCAACAACGACGGAGTCGATCGTCGTGGGTTCCTGAAGTGCATGGCATGGGCGGGTACCGGGCTGGTCTGGACCATGAGCGGCGGCATTCCGGTGTCCCGGGCCTTCGCCAAGGGGTACGGCAAAGATGCCGGCAAAGGCGCGGATTTCGCCTTTGTACAGATCAGCGACAGCCACATCGGTTTTAACAAGCCCGCCAACCCCGACGTCACCGCAACTCTGCAGACGGCGATCAACAAGATCAACGCCATGCCCAACAAGCCGGATTTCATCATTCACACCGGTGATCTGAGTCAACTCTCGAAGCCGAGTGAGTTCGACACGCTGGATCAGGTATTAAAAGGAGCGTCTGCAAAACAGATTTTCTTTGTGCCGGGTGAGCACGACATGCTGACTGACAACGGCGAGCAATATCTCCAGCGCTATGGGAAGGGTACCAAGGGCACTGGGTGGTCCAGCTTCGATCACAAGGGTGTGCATTTCGTTGGTCTCGTGAATGTAGCCAATTTGAAAGCTGGAGGCATGGGGTCGCTCGGTCACGAACAACTGGAGTGGCTTGAGGACGATCTCAAGGGCCGCTCTGCCAGCACTCCGATCGTGCTCTTTGCACACATCCCGTTGTGGACCATCTATCCAGATTGGGGATGGGGAACCGACGACAGCGAACAAGCCTTGTCTTACGTCAGGCGTTTCGGTTCCGTGACAGTGTTGAACGGTCATATTCACCAGATCATGCAGAAAGTTGAAGGCAAGGTTTCGTTCCACACCGCGATGTCGACCGCCTTCCCTCAACCTGCACCGGGATCCGCACCCTCAGCCGGACCTATGAAGGTGCCAGCCGACCAGTTGCAGCGGGTGCTGGGTATCACCGATGTGAACTATCTAATCAGCGGTCGCAGCCTCGCGGTCGTCGATTCACCACTCGGGGAATCGGGTTCTTCGGCTTCAGGAAATGCAAGCGCACCCCTGGCGGTAGTTGACTCGATACATGGCTAAAGACCGAGAGGGATCCGGTCGCAAACAAAGAAGATCAAGCAAAAACAGAAACTAGAAAGGAAACAGGACAATGACGAGGAAAAATATGTGGGTTGCAGGTGTGGCGACGCCGGTAATGATTGCGATGCTAATACTGTTCGCTGGCTCACCGAGCGTCAAGGCGAATGACCAGCCCTCCGCGGCAAACGCGGCGGTGAAGATCGATAACTTCGTTTTCGGGCCGCAGACGATCACAGTGCCTGTCGGGGCGACCGTTACCTGGACAAACGTTGACGACATTCCCCATACGGCCGTAAGCACAGATGGGGTGTTCAAGTCCAAGGTGATGGATACGGACGAAAAGTTCTCCTACACGTTCACCAAGGCTGGTACGTATTCGTACTACTGCTCGGTCCACCCGAAAATGACCGGCAAAGTCGTGGTGCAGTGAGCTCAGACTTCTAGCGCGTTAGAGAATAACGCTCTGCCGCGTAGAGTGCACGAATATGACTGTAGACTCGCCACAATTCGCTGCAAGGGAAGTAGCAAACGATGACCTGGATCTAGTCCACGCCAGCAAGGGCGGAAACATTGCCGCTTTCGAGCAACTCGTAAAGCGATACGATCGCAAACTTCTCCGGATTGCTCAAAGCATCACGCACAACAGGGAAGACTCGCAAGATGCAGTTCAGGAAGCATTTTTGAAGGCCTTCCAGAACTTGGGCGCATTCCGCGAGGATTCCAAATTCTCCACCTGGCTCTTTCGCATCACTGTGAACCAATCGCTGATGAAGCTGCGCAAGCAACGCACCACAAGAGAGGCGTCTTTAGATGAGGACTTTCAGGCCGATGGTGACATGCTTCCGAAAGAGGTCAGTGACTGGGCTCCTAATCCGGAACAGCTCTACTGGGCGTCTGAATTACGACACATCCTAATCAAGTGCTTGGAAGAGCTAAACCCAATCTTGCGAACGGTCTTTGTGTTGCGGGATATTGAAGGACTCACCATAGATCAGACAGCAGAAGTGCTGGACGTGAGTCATTCTGCGGTGAAGGCACGGCTATGGCGAGCTCGGCTGCAGCTTCGCGAAGGCCTGAACAAGTACTTCAGCAAGCAGACACACTTTGCGCGAGCGCAGTTATTCCCTTCAGGCAGACAAACAGGTCGGATTCTTGGCCTTTTTGCCGAGTGCTTGCGCAACTCGATGGAGAAGACGTACCCGATCAATGTTGCCGAGTCTGAGATGCATGCGGCGACTCGTACGGCAGCAACCGACAGTGTCAACCATTGCCTCAACAATGCGTGATTCACGATAATTTCATCAGTTTCCACCACGCAGTACTCTCTACTCCGCGCTCCTAGTGATGTTCCCAGCTATGTGTTTACGAGATCTCGACAAACAGTTGACAATCAAATGACATTCTGTCCGTATCTCGCCCTTAATCGCCGCGTCTAACTACCATGCATTGTGAAAACAGTTGATAAGTGAGGCTCAGGACAGACTTGTGGAATAAAGTCTCACGAGCACAGTTATCAAGGTTGAACAATGCAAACATTTCAATATATGGAGGAATCATGAAAAAGTCGTATTTAACCGCTGTACTTACTCTGACTTGCCTGCTTGGGTTGGGCGTAAGTGCCCGTGCTCAGGACACCGAGGGAGTTCGTGTGAAAGTTCCGTTTGAGTTCGTCGCTGGATGCACGACCCTGCCTGCGGGCACGTACACCGTTGGCCGCCTCTCTGTTGACGCATATTCGAGCATAGAAATTAGCGGCCGCGGCAACGGCACGTTTGTTCTCCCCATCGCGGTCGATGGAACGTCTGCTGGGCAACCAAGGCTTAGGTTCGAGCTGGTAGGCGGCAAGTACTTCCTGAGCGAAGCTGACACACCGGGAGGTATCTATACCTTCGCGTTACCGCGAGCGATGGTCGCGTTGGCACAGGTGAAGGATCAAGGTACTGCGTCTTCCGGTGGCACTAACTGAGTCGAAGACCACATCAGCATTCATACGGTTGTGGGGGGAGTTCCGGGATAAGAAGTACATCAGTCGACCTAGACTCTCCCTTCATTCCGCAATAACGGCGTCACGGTAGAAAAGAAACAACGGGATTCAGCAACGTCGTACAAATCATAAAGGATTGTTAGGAGGACAACTTGAAAAAAGCACTTTTATTGTTCGGGCTGCTCATGACGTTGACGATTCCGTCGGGGTTGTGGGCTCAGCAGGCCGGCTATTCCCAGACCAACCTGGTCTCCAATATCGCCGGCGTAGCCACTACCACCGATTCTCAACTGTTGAATCCTTGGGGGATTTCTGTTCTTCCGGGCCAAGATTTCTGGGTCGCCGACAACAACAGCGGCGTCTCCACGCTCTATGACCAGAGTGGCAAGAAGGATACCGGGCTGATCGTAACTATACCAGGAGCCAGCAGCAATCCGAACGGCAACTGCAGTCCTGGTTGCCCGACGGGAACTGTGGCCAATGCTAGCGGCTCTTACTTCTCCGGAGGGTCTTTTATCTTTGATACCGAAGACGGCCTCGTTGTCTACTGGAATGGTTCCAGCAACACCGCAATCGTCGGTAAAGACAATTCTGCCAGCGGCGCGGTTTACAAAGGTCTCGCATTGCTCGGCACTAACCTGTTAGCAGCCAACTTCAACAGCGGCAAGGTAGACGTCTACGATTCGAACTACACCCTCACTTCGTTGGGGGGCACTTTCACCGATCCAAACCTTCCCGCGGGTTTTGCTCCTCACGGCATTCACGTTATCGGTAACCAAGTCTACGTCGCCTACGCGATGCAGGATACGCCCAAGCACGATGCCGTTCCCGGCGTTGGCGCAGGGCAGGTGGATGTCTTTGACAGCAACGGGAATTTCGTGAGCACCTTTGTTGCGGCAGGATCCAACAATAATCTAAACGCGCCGTGGGGAGTGGTGGCGGCTCCAGCAAGCTTCGGAACCTTCGCCGGCGATATCCTCGTAGGCAATTTCGGCGACGGCACGATTAGTGCTTTTGAAACGACCGGAAAATTCGTCGGGCAACTCACTAACTCCTCGGGCAAGGTGCTGGTGAATCCAGGCTTGTGGGATATGGTGTTTGGCGGAGGTGGCGGTGCCAATAATGATCCAGGCGTTGCTGGCACCCTTTACATCACCGCTGGAGGCAGCGCCGGGCAACCGAATTTTCCAACCGGCGGCAGCGCAACTGCTGTGTTCGCGAGCCTGGCTCCGGCGGCTGCTGTCGGCGCAGGATTCTCCTTGAACCTCTCGGCGATGAGCACCACGCTTAATCAGGGAGGTTCAGCTACGGTTATGGTTAGCGCTGCAGCAGTCGGAGGATTCAACAGTCAGATTACGCTTACCTGCTCTGCGCCCGCCGGGTTGAACTGTTCTTTCAGTCCTTCAACCATCTCTCCCGGATCGAGCGCGGCGTCCTCCACTTTGACCATCTCTGCTGCTTCGACGCCGCCTCCCACGGGTTACAACGCGGCCGGTATGTTTGTCCTCATGCCTGGTCTGGGCCTCTTTGGAACGCTGCTGACGAGTCGCAAACGGAAACTGCTTGCGCGTAAGAGCGTGCAATGGGTGAGCCTAATGGGCTTGACGCTTGTTATCTCACTGTTCGCTCTTGGATGCAGTGGCAGCAGTAATTCAAACAAACCAACAACCCCTGTATCTCAACAAGCTACCGTCATGGTGACGGGCACATCCGGCTCAGTGAGCCATTTCGCCGCCGTAACGGTCACCATCAAGTAACAAGACGACTTGGTCAAGGGTGCACTGTAGTGCGCCCTTGCCCAGGATGTCCTCTTGACCCATGTTGGTTCGGGTTGACTGCTAAGAATCGCCAGGAAACGCACAGGAGGCAAGAGTGGTGGAACTAACGTCTTACGGACTTACAGGGGTGACCGCAGTGCTGGTTATATCGTTCTGTTTTGCCTACGGTGGTGAACTCCCACGGACTCGCGAGAAGTCCTCGTACGATCTAATCAACAACGCACATCTGAATGATTCTCCGCTGGTCGAGACTGGGGCGCGAATCCTACGGTTCCGGGGGGATGTGGGTAAGCAACAAGAGACTGCTCCGGCATCCTTGCTGCAGAAAACATCGCGGGTTGAGACAGGCCACGGCGCAATCTACAGCGGTAGTTTTCGAAACGATCGTGGGGCACTAGAGGCCTTGCATGGCTGACGCGGCTGCTTCCGTACAGGCATTACACACGAGGTCCATGCCGCTACTGGCTCATCTGGAGGAGTTGAGAAAGCGAATCATCTTTTCAGTCCTTGGGGTACTTGTCGGATTTATCTCATGCTGGCACTTTGCAGATCGCATTTTTGGTTTAATGCAGCAACCCATTATTGGGGCGCTACGGCACCACGGCATCGGCGGCGGGCTGGTGTACCTAAACCCAACTGAGCCCTTCAATCTCTATCTTGAGGTGGCGCTTGTAGGCGGACTATTTGCAGCCTCTCCATTCGTGTTCTATCAATTGTGGCTGTTCATCGCGCCTGGTCTGTATCGCAAGGAAAAGCGCTACGTTCTGCCCTTCTTACTAAGTACGGTCGTCTTGTTCATAGCCGGGGGACTCTTCGGTTATAAGATGGTCTACCCTGCGTCCCTCGACTTCCTGGTTGGCTACGGCCAACGATTCCAACCCATGATTACGATCGGAGAATATACGAAGCTGTTTGTGACGATCATCGTAGGTCTCGGGCTGATTTTCGAGATGCCAATTCTCGTGTTCTTTCTGGCCCTAATGCGAGTGATCACCGCCCGCTGGATGTTGCGGAATCTCCGATATTCCATCGTCGCCATTTTCGTTGTTGCGGCAATCATCACACCCACTGCCGACATCCTGAACATGTGTCTTTTCGCCGCCCCAATGCTAGCCCTTTACGCCCTCAGTATGGGGGTGGCGTGGGTGGTGAATTCCGCCCGCAGGCGTGCAACCGGCGCCGCCCTCTAGCCTGCAGTGCTGCTTTCCCTTTAGTCAAATCCGAGGTCCCGCGGTGCGGAGTAGATATTCCTGGTACGAATATGTCGTTGACCTTGGGAATAAAAGGCCGCCCCGCCGAGTTTTGTAGATAGCAAGATCACAGTTGCAGGCCAGGATAGATTGGAGATGAAAGCATCTTGGCCACTTATCCGGTGTCTCTGTTCCGACTATCGCGACGAGATTGTCAACGGCTCTTACAAAGAGTTGACAATCAAATGACATCCTCGATGTCTCTCGTCATTGATCGCCCGTGTCTAACGCACAGTACTGCTGGAACAAAATCATAAGCAAAGAAATTGGAGCACACACATGAAGAAAAAAGTTCTCCCAGACAGCATTAGTCGTCCAGTAGACCGCCGTTCTTTTTTGAAGGGTGGCCTTCTGGCAGGAGGCGCAGCAGTGGGCGCCGGTTTGTTAGCAACTGGACCTCTGGCCCGTGCACAGGCCCAGACACAAAAAAGCGGTCCCCTGAATGCGGGCGATGTCGCCATCCTCCGTTTTCTGGCGGCTGCAGAACTGATCGAGTCGGACCTTTGGACACAGTATGCGGAACTCGGCGGCATCGGCATAAATCCACCCATTGAGGTCGACCCGACCCAAACGTTGAACAACTATCAGGTGGCGTTGTCGAATCTCGATTCCGATGGCCCTCAATACATAACCAGCAACTGGAAGGATGAAATCACCCACGCCACCTTCCTCAATGCCTATCTCGAGTCCAGAGGAGCCGAGCCGGTCAACTTCGACGAGTTCGAAACCTTGCCGGGAAGCACCGCTCAAGGATCAACGGGCATTGGGCGCCTTACGAACCTCATGAATCTCACTGTCGACACCAGTTGGTACGTTCGCTATCGCAGCGCGACCAATCCGGACCTCGGTGCCACCTTCCCCCAGGCGATCACACTCAACGGGGTGACAGCCATTCCCAGAACCGATGCCGACTTCGGTACTACCGACCCCACTTTCAACGTTCCCGGTAACGCACATATTCAGGCAATCGCGAACGTGGCAGCCTTTCACTTCGGATATATCGAGCAAGGCGGTTCGAGTCTTTACGCATCCCTGATTCAAAAAGCGACGGATCTGGAAGTGGTTAAGATCCTGTTTGGCATCGGCGGAGATGAGGTCGCGCACTTTCTGGAATGGGTGGATTTTTCGGGCAACGCAGTTCAACCCCCGGTGGCGCCGTTTACGGATGCCATATCCGGCCTGACATTTCCCAATTTTTTCAGCCCACTCAATCCGCTGATTCAGCCCAGCCTGATCTTCCCGGTCCCTACTGAATTCAAGCCCAACCTTCCCCCTGTCTCGATCATACGTCCGCTGACCGATAAATTTGGGGGCGCCGTGGCGACAATCAAAAGCTTCACTGCAGATGGACTATTCATCGGCCAAAGCGAGAAGTTCTTCAAGACAGTGCAAGCGATGGCTGTCAACGCCGATGATGCGGTGCGCTTAGCGTAGTAACCTGAACCCCTAACTGTCCGCCTTATGCGGATCGCTTGTTGTTTAAGTGGGGGCGCCGCACCTGAAACACGGGTCGCGGCGCCTGCCTTTCACCAACCACGCATTGTTTGCACGTCTTTCGACGAGAAATTGAGGAGCATATATGTTAGAAGGTCTGTTTCAACCGATGCATCTGCTGATCATTTTCGGAATTGCTCTGTTAGTGTTCGGACCTAAGAAGCTTCCCGAGCTAGGCAAAGGAATCGGAGAAGGCATCCGTGGCTTCAAGTCAGCGATGAAAGCCGACGAAGAGAAGCCAGCCAGCACAACACCGACCGTCGCTAACGACCAAAACGCAACCAAGGGGTGAATCGTGGGTTTTGGCATGGAAATCCTGTTCGTGCTTATCCTCGGGCTCTTGGTGCTAGGCCCAAAGCGGCTGCACACAATGCTGGCCCACGTGGCGCGGGCTAAAGTGGAACTCGAGAATGCGACGCGTGGCCTAAAATCTCAACTCGCCGCAGAACTCGATGCTGCGCGTGGAGCCGGCAAAACCGATTACTCGCATGAATCAGATGGGGACTGTGAACTTTGTCTGACGCCCGAATCTGCATCGCAGTCTCGGGAACCTGCGGAGGACGTCCTGATAGGGAGCTGAACAACGAGCTGAACAACGACATCAGCGTTTTCAAGACCGAAGGGCTCGGTCAACGCCTCTCGGCAGTCATTATTCACGTTTCACCATGTTTTGAAAGGAGCATTATGAAAGCTTTTCGCCGTAGTTCTCCTGACCTTAGTACTGGCTACGCTCTTTGCGGTCGCCTCGGACCAGCGTCAGCCGCCGGGCCGCGCGGGCAACCCGGCGCTTGTTTTCAGCCTGCCTAATCAAGTAACGAAAGATCATTTGTGATCACCGTATCGCTATTGTGGAATGCAAAATGAGGCGCATGATGAGTTCGTCCATGCCCATGAGTCAAACCGCACCAAATCCTGGCGTCACCAGATTGGCTGATCCAGCAAACTCCACTCCCGCGCCGGGAAGAGTTCTTGTCGTCGAGGACGATCCTACCGTGCAAAAAGCACTGAAGCGCCTCTTCGAGGTTGAAGGATACGCTGTGGAGATTCACGGTGATGGACAGTCTGCGCTGGAAAGGTAGCAGGCACCGCGTGGGTGGCGTTATTCCCGATTACGCTCAAAACCCCAAGCTGACGGGCGAACAGACGGCGCAAGCTTGTGAGATCGCCTGGTTTCGTCAACTGACAAATGGACTACTTGCGCAAGCGGCGATATACTGCGCCGCAGTATGGAAAACGCGTTGACACGACGTGCGGTTCTCGTCGGGCATTTGGAACTGACCGTGCCCGCGATAGCTGGGATTCTGCTGGTGCCCTTCTTCGGATTGCGGATGTTCGGCCCGTCTCTCTTTCTCTATTACCTTCTGGCCGGGATCGCGCTGGCATGGCAGTGGTACTCAGTTGCGGCGCCAAGTTGGAAAAAATGGCTAGTGGGGAAAGGTGTTCCTCGGAAGGAAGCAGATAATCTTGCACATCGAGCTGGCCTTGCGTGGCCAGCAGGGATTGCTGGCATTGGCTTTTTTGCGCTTCATACCACTGCCGCAGCGATCTGTGGAATCCACTTGGGTCCGTGGCTGCTCAGCCGCTGGTATGCTTGGATACTGCCTCTCTTGGGAATGTCGAGCCACGCTCCTACGGGCAACGACTGGCTTCAGCATTTTGAATTAACAAGCATTGTGCCAGCGTTGGTTGTCGGTTATCTCCTGTCTAGATATTCAGGGAGGTTGGCGACTTACGCTTGGGTTCTGCCCACAGCCATTCTTGTTTATAAGCTACTGACGTTTACCGAGCCTCAGGCTTCGGTGCTTGCACCCCACTCTTCGATGCGATGGGAGTATTTTTTCGTCATTCAACGAAGAATGCCGACTTTTGCTCTCGGGTTCGGTGGTGTTGACCCTATCCGCGTTGGGGTGCAGATAAACGTGGTCGCACCCTTTTATGCGGGTCTGGCGTACAGCGCTGGGGCAATTGCAGAAACACATGATTTATTGAAGAGAATCTTCGGCAATTCCCGCATACAACCTGAAACAGAGATAACTCAGATGGAAGAGAACGCTGAAGGTCGCGTTGTGAATGAACACGAAAATCCCGCCCACGAAATCGACTGACAATTCCAATTGTTGCAAAATCCCCATTTCACTCATTGAGTTGCTCAGATCGATCGTTGGGTGGTGAAATGTCGACGGACCAACTGGTCTTCGAGGCCGTAAAGCTTTGGGGAGGTCTTTCCCGCTAAGTAATCGTCAAGACGAGGCTGCCGCTGGTCCCGCCGCTGGTACAGCCCAAATCTCCCGAGTTCCCGCTCGGAGTGTTGACTGCCACATCGGCTGTTCCAGGGGCGGAGATCACGGCGGTGGTGATCGTCACCTGCAACTGCGTACTGCTTGTGACTACCGTGCTGAGCTTCGTCCCGTTGATAACCACCACAGAAGACGAAACAAACCGAGCACCATACACATTGAGAACAAAGCCCGGCTGCACTTCAGCGAGCGTAATCGTGCTGGCAGAAAGAGATCCAATGATCGGGGCTGGCCGAGCACTGCTGCACAAGGGATTGAGTGCGTTGCATCCTTGGAACACTAGCGAGGCGAGCAGAAGCGCACTGAGAGGCCGCAAGAAGGCGCTGATTCTTTTCATATGGGATCGTACCATTGGCTGGAGTAAATGCGGATGGTTACCCAGCCGGACCCTATCCAACGGTTTGCGACTCTTCTAGTCGGCAGCGAACTCGGAAGGCTGTCGATATGTAAGCCGCCTTCTGGAATGCGCTTTTCTCGCTCCCGACATTGTCGAAGCGATCCTCGACGGACGCCAGCCGTCTGCTCTGACCTTCAGACAGCTGACTCAGCGCTCGCCGTTTAGTTGGATCGAGCAACGGCGAGAACTCGGGTTTCCCTCGCTGGAGCAGACGGCAATGACGTGAGCCGCTCACCCTAAAGTTCGAGGCCTTGTATAGGCACATGCCGCTGAACCGGACGGAGTAGCAACCAGTGCAACCGTCACCGCACAAGTCTAAGTAGATTCCCTGTTCCAAGTCGCAGCAGGGAAATTCATTCCCTGATACGGCCCTGTTAACTCCCTGTTACGATTTCAGACAAACGCGCTGCTTTCTCCAGCAAAATGTGCGGGTTAGAGAAAGAAGGGTGCAATTTCGAGAGCACAATCTCGCAAATTCCCCGTATTTTTCCCTGTTAGCAGGGAATTCTCGCGGAGAAGAGTTAGCGCGAGACTGCGCGCTCCGCCACGCAAGGTTGAGGAGATGATCGATGAAACAATCGAGGATCTCCACACAATTGCTGCCTTTCTGCAGGAACTTCAGAAGCTGAAAGCGCAGAATGATGACAAATTAAAGGCACTGATCAAACTCCTAAAAGGCGATCCGGTTCTGAAGAAGCACAAGGTTCTCATTTTCAGCGGTGCGCGCTGGATCACCGGTGCTTGTATTCCCGTCGATGCGAGCAAAGGCAACTCTCCTGATGCGCGCTCGTGAGAGCGCGCATCAGCGTGTCAAAAAAGGCGGCCCTCCCGATGCGAGCGAGCCGCGCCAGGTCTACAAGGGACGATCAATCGTACCCTCCTGCCAGACAGCGTCGTAACGCACCTCGTCGCCGGGCACCACGTACGCATTGAGAATGTAAAGCCGCCAACCTTCTGTCCATAACTTGTTGTACTCAGTCTGGAAACTCGACAACGTCCAGTCGTAGACTTGGATTTCGCCATGAACCGCCGGCCGCCAAACCGCGTTGTAGCGCACCGTCCCGTCGGATATGACATACGAATCGAGAATGTACAGGCGCCAGCCTTCCGACCATAACTTGTTGTACTCGGTCTGGAAGTCGGAGAGCGTCCACCCATAGACCTGGGTTTCGCCGGAGTCCCCCGGCCGAAACACCGCGTTGTAAAGCACATCGCCGTTTGGAAGGACGTACGATTGAAGAATCGACAGACGCCAGCCCTCGGGATATAGCGTGTTGTAGGTATCGTGGAACGTCGTGTAGTCCACTCCGTAGAGCTGCTGCTCACCCAGATTCCCCGGCCGAAACACTGCGTTGTAGAGCACGTCGCCGCTGGGCAGCACGTACGACTGAAGAATGTACAAACGCCAGCCTTCCGGATACAGCGTATTGTACGTGCTTATGAAATCCGCGTAGGTTACGCCGTAGAGCTGCTCCTCAGCGGTATTTCCACCCGGCCGCCATACTGCGTTGTAAAGGACGTTGCCGTTGGACAATACGTACGATTGAAGACTGTACAGACGCCAGCCCTTTGTCCATAGCGCGTTATATTTGGTCCGGTAATTTGCGTACGTCCATCCGTAGACTTGGATTTCACTGAGGCTCGTGTACCCGGTGGTCGAACAGGTGCCGCCTTTGGTGTTGTCGATGACAGGGGGGACCGGTCCGAAGGGTAGTGTGATTGAGCTGGCGTTGTCACACTGGTCGACCAGTTCGTCCCATCCCTGAAAATTGTTGACTGCTGGATCGGCGGAGGCTTCGAAGATTTCGTGGGCGATCACGACTTGCTCCTGGTCCGCCGGGACGACCGCCCAGAAAGCCGAGGTCGACTGCGAGGCGTGGAAGCCCCCGCATCCGTTGCACCCAGTGACGCTGAAACCGTGGGCGGGGAAGACCACGATCAGCGTATTTGAACCGAAAGCCGGAAGGTTTCCAGTCTTTTGATTGGCGTGAATGATATTGAGCACAGCGGCGCGAGTCAGAACTGCAGGTTTCGCGGACGGGCTCGCCGTGGCTGCCGATGCCACCGTGACCTGATCCACACCGTACTGTTTCGTCATGGGCTGCTCGCCGCCGGGTTCACCCGCCCCCGACATGTACGCTGCAAGATTCACGACATAGGTCTGCTGAGCAGTGATTTCCGTTGTGGACCAATTCCCGTAGTACAGAGGGTAAATCTCGAACGTTTGCAGGAACGGTCCGCCGTGATACTGAAGCGGCGTTGTAGACGAGACGGCCCGGGGTGCAAGCACACCCAGGATGCCGATCAGAAGCGCTACCGAGAGACTTGCGACTTTGCGCATCTCAACTCTCCTTCGAACCCCCATTGTCGTTTTCATTTTGACTCTCCCTAAGTGATTTGTTTCCTGGTGAATCCTTCTACTCGACTCGCTGGTCGCGTGACTACTATTTCCCCGGCAATGTGCCTTTGATCACGCGGGCCCTGGGCTCCCTGCTTTCCCCGCTCGCCAACTGCAGCAAGGACTCCACACAAATGTGCGGTGTGCCGTCAGAGGTAGCGGGCATATGCAAGTCCGACAACGCTGCACCATGCGTCAAGTCCACCCGCAGTAGTTTGGCAAGCAGAGACGCAGTTTGCGGGGTGACGACCGCCACCTCGGTGTCGCACTGCTGGCACCACGTTCGGCCCATCCCGGTGGCGTGAATCTCCACTCGGCGGTCGGTCTGGATGGTGATCTCGATTTCTCTCGACCTTGGCATCGCCTTGTCCTTTATTTGGTCGTGTTCTCGTGTTAAATTCGGAGCCACTTTGCCGGGGCTGTCTGGCCCAACCGCCTCGACGTGCGGCAGAATGCCCTGGTGGACGGACCAAAGTCCTCAAGAATGGTTCAAAAAGTTCTCAAGAATGACTCAATGCGGCTATGAGCATGGAAGATAAGAACTTCTACGAGTTCGGCCCCTTCCGGATTGACCTCGAGGAAAGGCAGTTGCTGCGCGGGCAGGACACAATTCCGCTTACTCCTAAGGCTTTTGAGACACTTTTGATCCTGATTCGCAGCAGTCAGCGGGTCGTCCTGAAAGACGACTTGATGAAAGCCCTGTGGCCCGACAGCTTTGTCGAGGAATCAAACCTCACCCAAAACATCTTCGTGCTAAGGAAGGCCTTGGGGGAGAGTGCGCAGGGCGCCCGCTATATAGCGACGGTTCCGGGAAGAGGCTACCGTTTCACGGAAAAGGTTCGGGACGTAACGGACAAGCCGACCAGGCTTGTCTTCGAGAGTCGCTCCATCCAGAGGGTGGCCATTAGCGAAAGCAAGCCGCCGCGCAATCTCCTGAGGGTGAGTTTGATGGCGATTGTGCTTGCGGGCCTGGTTGGGATTCTCCTTTTTTACGTCGTGCACAAACGCCAGTTGCATAGCAGTCGCGAGACAGCTTCCTCTTTGGCAGTTCAGAATACAAAGTCTCGCCGCTCAGTCGCCGTTCTCGGCTTCCGCAATCTTTCCGGAAACCCCGTCAAAGCATGGCTATCCACGGCGCTCGCAGAAATGGTCAGCACCGAACTGGCTGCAGGAGAAAAGCTTCGCTTGATCTCAGGCGAGGACGTCGCCCATGCCAAGCTCGATCTCGCACTTGCCGACACTGGAACTTTCTCCAAAGACACGCTGGCGAGTATGCGTAAGCACATGGGCAGCGATCTGGTTGTGACCGGTTCCTACACGGTCCTCAGCGGGAAGTCCAACGAAAGCATTCGCCTTGACCTGCGAGTTCAAAATGCATCCGCCGGAGAGATGGTCGCCGAGGTCGCGGCCACGGGAGCCGAAAGTGACCTCTTTGATCTGGTCTCCCAAGCCGGAGCGCGCCTGCGGACAAAACTGGGCGTGGAAGCGGTGTCTTCGTCCGACGCCGTGAGCATAAGAGCGTCGTTGCCGGATAACCCGGATGCCGCGCGCTTGTACGCCGAGGGTCTCGCGAAATTCCGGGTCTACGAATTTTTGGCGGCGCGCGATCTGCTGCAGCAGGCTGTGGTGGCCGATCCGAAATACCCCTTGTCGCATGCGGCCCTTGCAAGTGCGTGGACTGCGCTGGGCTACAACGCCAAGGCGAAGGCGGAGGCCGCCAAGGCCTTCCAATTATCGGGCAAGCTCAGATACGAGGAGCGGCTGGTGGTGGAAGGGCGTTATCGCAGCACCACTCTCGACTATGCCAAAGCCATCGAGGTCTATCGCACCCTGTCCAGCCTGTTTCCCGACAACCTCGATTATGGGTTGAGCCTGGCCGACGCACAGTTGAACGCCGGCAAGCCGGCCGATTCACTGGCTACACTGGAAACTTTGCAAAAACTGCCCGCGCCGGCGGGCGCCGATCCTGGAATCGACTTGCGACTGGCCTCAGCCCTGTCAGATTCCGACCATGCCAAAGCACTCGCCGCCGACGAGCAAGCCATAAAGAAGGGACTCGCCTCCGGTGCGAAATTGCTGGTTGCACGGGCTAACGGAAACAAGTGCATTAACCTCGTCGCCATCGGAAAAATTAATGAAGGTATCGCGGCTTGCCAGGAGGCCCAACATCTCTATGCCGCGGCCGGCGATCAAAACGGAGTAGGGAAAATACTGAACGACATCGGCTATGCCAAGGTTCAGCAGGGAAACCTTGCCGAGACCGAGCAGTTGTGGCAGAAGGCGGCGCAAACTTTTCGCTCCGTTGGCAACGCTGGCAATGCCGCCGCCAGCCTGGCCAATTTTGCGGCTGTCGTCTACGCCGAGGGGAATCTCGCAAAAGCGAAAGATCTTCTCCGCGAGGCCCTTCCCAGATACCACAAGGTTGAGGATAGCGAAGGCGAAGCTCTAACCCTGATCAATCTTGGTCAACTGCAGGCCGACCAGGCAGACTTGAGCGTCGCCGTCGCCACCTATCGGCAGGCCCTCGAACTGGCACAACGGATCGATGATAAGCACGCCGTGGGATACGTGCTGGCCGGACTCGGTCAGCCTCTCCTCCAGCAGGGAGACCTGGTGGGGGCCCAGAAAGCCTTCGAGCAGTCCCTCGCGATTCGCAACGAACTGGGCGAAAAGCCAACGGCGGCGGAGTCTCGCACCTATCTGGCCGAGGAATCTATCGAGGAGGGGCACGCCACTGCCGCCGAAACGTCGGCCCGTGAGGCCATGATGGAGTTTCGCAGCGAGCAACAAGCCGACGATGAGCTGACTGCGGCCGCAGTCCTGATCGAGGCATTGCTGGCGCAAGGCAAAGGGGCGGACGCCGAAACCGCGGCCGATGCCGAAGCCGAAATCGCAGCGAAGAACCAGAATCGGCCTGTTAGTATAAAGTTCGCCAACGCCTCCGCTCGCGCCTTGGCCGCATCGGGCAAACTCGCGGAGGCTAAGTCGAATCTCGAAGCCATCTTGAAGAGCGAGATCAAACAAGGTTTTCTTGCCGATGAATTCGAAACTCGTCTCGCACTCGCTGAAATCGAGATGAAATCAGGACACGCGGCAGCCGCCCAAGCTTCACTCGCGGCCCTCAAGCGCGATGCTCAGGCGCTGGGCCTGGGTCTGATTGTCCGAAAAGCTGGGGAATTGCAACGGTCTGCGCCGGGCAAGACATAAGATTCAAACTGGGAATTCCGGTCCGCTTCCTCCGGATTGGTCCCGACAAACGGGCCTGTGGGAAGTCGGCACGGGAAGCTGCTGTGCTGCTGCCAGCGAACGGCGCCACGGCGATGAAAAGTCTCTCGTGTTGCTCTCGTGTTAAGTCACGACTCAGTGGTGGCCCGCACGAATACTGGGTCTGAAATACGCATTTGACGCGCCTCCACGAGTGTAAGCTGTTGATACTGTAGGAGGATTTGCAAATTACGAATCGGCAGCTCTATGAGCATTATGACACCATTGCAGACTCAGCGAGTCCCTTCTGATCCTCTCATTCATAGGTAGTCGAACAGTGTCATGAAACCGAAATCCATGTGCAACTGCCGGTGGCAGTGGAATAGCGTCAGTCCTGGATTGTCGGCCATAAAATCGATTTCGGCCTCCTGGTCGCCGCCCAGCATGACCACATCTTTCAGGATTCCGCATGTGGTCGTTCCCGCCAACCTCGTAAGTTCAAAGCTGTGCCGGTGAAGATGGATGGGATGTATGTCATCGCTAGCGTTACGCATACGAATTCGATAGCGCTTTCCTTGGTTCAAGTGAAACGAGGCTGGCATTGCCTCGCCGCTCATCGGGTAAGCCATTCCATTGATCGTCCATCGGTTGAAGCCCTCTTCGGCAGCATTGTCCTTCACACTTCGAACCGTCGATCGTGAAATTGCTATGCAGCTCAACCATGGTGTGTGCTGGGTCGACTAGGTCGGATCCATACACCTGGATTTCGCAGTTGACTTGGGCACTGGTTAGGGGTGCAGCGAGGATAACCGTCAGCAAGACAAGCACTAGAAGGGAAGCGTGCGCAATAGCATCAGCCCCCGCTGCCATGCGAAGTCCGTAACTCACTGGCCACTTAAACTCACAACGTCGCATGAGGAAGATTATCAGCTACATAATGAATTCGACGTGGCGAACAAATGACAAGTTGTTCATGTTCCCTGAGGCGGACCACGAAGTTGCATCAATTGAAGAATGCGGAGGCGCTTGTCGTCCTCACCCGTTGCTATGGTCTGCCGTGCGCTGATCTCTGTTAATTTCCTAGTTGGAGGCGTGGCGGCGACTGGTCAGGAACCGGCAACGCTTCCGGATGCGCCGAGCGCAAGTCAGACCCAACCGGGTGCATCAAGCGTTGTGCAAGGCAAGCAAAGAAATCTACCGAGTAAGAATCATATCCTTTGGATCATCCCTAACTATCGCTCGGACGAAAACCCGGCAGAAATCAAACCGTTAATGCCTCTCGAAAAGATGAAAGTTGCGTTAGACGACTCTTTCGATCCGTCGGCATTTCTGGTTGCCGGTATCTTTGCTGGACTATCCATGACGCAGAAGCAGTACAGCTCGTTCGGAACAGGAGCGCCGGGATTTGGCAAATACTACGGAGGAGCATTCGCGGATCAGGCAATTGGCAACATCATGACCGAAGGTTTGTTTCCAGTCGCTCTGCACCAGGACCCTCGTTACTTCGTCAAAGGCACGGGTGGATTTTGGAAGCGAACTGGATACGCGATAAGCCGGGAAGTTATTACTCGGGGCGATGACGGCCGCAACCACTTCAACACGTCGGAACTGGCCGGAAATGCTGCGGCCGCAGGCATTTCCAACCTTTACTACCCGGCCGCGGATCGATCACTTGGAAATACCGCGAATAAGTGGGGCCAGCAAATAGCACTGGATACATTCTTCAACGTAGCAAAAGAGTTCTGGCCCGACGTGCGCAACAGACTGTTCAGGCACTGAGCTCCCGAGAACTGACACCTTGGTTAATGCTCAGGCGCAACGGAGAGTCAGAGAGGACAAAACTGACGATGCCACGAAGAAGCCCGATCTGCACTGAGAAATCACAGTTGTACGCAACAAGCACTGAGTTCTGCAGGGCGTTCAAAGAGAATATGGATAATATGCATTTGCTTTCATTTTTGCTGACGGCCGATCTCACAATGGCTGAGGAATGTTTCGTCTGCGGCTTGGAAGATTGCGTCAAAGGAAGCCACGTATTTCGAAACTGGGCACGATCCTGGGCTCGGCGGACGATCATCCAGAATGCGGTTCGTCTGTTCGCTCCCCGTGCGAACCAGCCTGCCGTCATAGCGGCACCAACTGAGACTGTGAATCGCAGGTTTGGGCGAACGCCGGAGGCCGCTGCTGCAATTGCGAGCATTCTTGGACTTGAAGACTTCGAGCGCTTTGTCTTCGTGATGTCCGTCCTTGAAAAATACTCGGATCAGGATTGTTCCGTCCTCCTCGGCTGCTCGCGCCAGGATGTGCGGGAGGCAAGAACGCGGGCGCTACAGAACGTCGCAGAGTCGGTGGTGTCACGTCGCAACAGTTTCGAGGACGTGGACGGGAAGCGACAAAGTTATCACCGCACCGCTTCCTGCTCGATCTGAGATCCTAGCCGCACCGCCGTGCGCCTGGGCAACTGCATCCACAAACGCCAGTCCGAGACCGTGACCGGGAGAATGTTTTCCCTTTACGAATCGCTTGAAAGCCTGGCTACTGATATCAGGCGGGAATCCCGGCCCGTTATCTTCTATCACCAGCTCCGCTGACCCATCATGCGACCGGAGTCGAATGTTTACCCGGCATCCCGATGGCAAATGAGTCAATTCGTTTTCAAGCAGATTGCTAACTGCACGATTCAGCAGCATCACGTCCGCATCCACGACGACATGCTCTTCGAGATTAGCCGTGACTTCGTGATGTCGCTCTGCCATTGCCGGCTGGTAAATATCAACTAGTTGTCGCACAACATCGGAGAAGTCAACTGGGCGGCGGTCCAGGTGAAGGGCGCCGGCCTCCGCTTCGGCAAGATCGAGCGTGGTGTTTAGCAACTGCGAGAGCCTGTCTAGGCCCTCGATTGCTTCTCCCACCGAGTCGCGCCAATTCTCGTTCCCTTCATCGCACAACGCGGATTCAAGCGTTCCACGAATCAAGGTTACCGGACTTTTGAGGTCGTGCGCGACGGCACCGGTGACGGTGCGAAGCTGGTTCACCGAGGACTGCAGCCGGTCCAACATGCGATTAAGAGTCTTAGCCAACCGCGAGATTTCATCCGAATTCACTGGCTCAGGCAATCGCTCTTCTAAGTCTTCGGTGCCAATTCGCGCGACAGTCTCGGTAATGCGTTCAACGCGGAGCAGAGTACGACGGGCGCTCCAATACGAGATCAGGAAGCCGAGCACGAACATGCCGCCCCACACCATGAGAAAACGACGGGCCAGTCGGTGCAGCATACGCGTTGCACCACGATCTGAGAGTCCTAGATAAACAGTCCTTCCACTTTGTTGCTTGACAACGACCCTAAACGTTTCCCGCAAACCATCCACCGCGATGGACTTTGGAGCCCCTGGAACCAGCTTCGAACGCTGAATCGCTGTGACAAAAGCATCCTCGGAGCTTGGGCCGACCCACAACAGGCCTTCGCTATTACTAGGATCTGTCGCAAGGAAGAAGACAGAGTTCAGCCTTTCCCCGCGGGCGTTGCGCTCATCCGGCACTTCCTGAGTAGCAAGTTCGGCCACTTCTCGAACTATCCGCTTGTAAAGGTGATCGCTTGGAGTATCGGCCGAGACTTGAGCTAAAGTCTCAGCTTCGCCTGTAAGCCAAGTGTCGCTTCGCTCCCGGAGACCTTGAGCGACAAGAAAATACACTATGGAGAAAGCAATGGCGGTTCCGAGCGCGAACGCCAGAGTTGTCCAAATCGAAATCCGCCAAGCGGCGGTAGCACGTGGTTCCTTAGGCATATTTGAGAACGTAGCCAACACCACGAATCGTGTGAATCAGTGGTCGCGGCGTGTCATGATCCACTTTGCTGCGCAGACGATAAATATGGACATCCACGACGTTGGTTGCGGGATCAATCCGCATCCGCCAAACGTGGTCCAGAATCATGGTGCGAGTAACCACCCGGCCTTCATTCCGGCACAGATACTCCAGCAGAGCAAACTCCTGCGGGGTCAATTGAAGCAATTGCTCGCCCCTTCGTGCTTCACGACGCACCAGGTCAAGCTGCAGGTCGGCAGCTTGCAAACGCATCGATTCATTCTGCGGAACCGCGGACCTGCGAAGCAGATTTCTCAGCCTCGCCAGCAGCTCCGGCAGCGCGAATGGCTTCGTGAGGTAGTCGTCTCCGCCTTGCTCCAATCCTTTGACCCGCTCGTCGACGGAACGGCGGGCGGACAGGATTAAAACTGGCGCTGAACTTCCTTGGGCGCGGCAGCGGGCAATCAAGTCCAATCCATCCAGGTCTGGAAGTCCAAGATCGATGATGAAGGCATCGTGAATACCTTCCAAGGCCATTGCTTCCCCGGCTCTCGCGGTACTGGCCGCGTCCACCAGGTATCCGGCCTCCACCAGTGCTCGTTTCAAGAACTGCTGAATGGATACATCATCTTCTACCAGGAGCAATCGCATAGGAGCTTCCCGACAGTCCAAGACTTTACACCTCCAAGTGGGATGCAGGAAACTCCTTAAGCGTTTGAAACTCCTCTCGATCCAGGCCCAATCCTCTGAAAAGAGCTGCTTGAAATATCCTCCCGTAAGAAACTGGGTGAGGGTTCACTCGTCGGCTCACTGCGGACGCCACGTCATATCCACGCGCACTGGAATTTCGTTCTTGACTGGCATCGTCAGCAGCGAGGGCGGGTCGATCTTGAAGTCGGCGAGTGTGGCCGGAATTGTCCCCGTGAGGTGAGTCTCGCCGCCTCGTGTCTCCAGTTTGAAGGGAACTTGCTTGTACTGGGCAGTCTGGCCAGCGAACTGAACCTCCAAGTCGGTGTTGATCGTCGCCGATGCCGCGGCCGATTCGGGCAGGCGAGTGCGAACTGTGACTATGGGAAACTCCGCGCCGCGCGTGACCTGCAGCATGTGAAGATCGCGGTTGCTGTCTCCGGAATCAAACGACTTGACGGGTACTGCGATCAAGAACTCGCATTGGCCCGCGTGGCAAACGCCTTTTCCTTTCGCCGCATGGCTCACACCCTCGCTCTGATGCAGGGGGTGCGATACGTGGTAAGTGAGAGTGCTTTCTTGAAGGATCCATTGACCATCGGCTCCAGCAAACGAGGGGAGAGTTACAAGAAGAAAAGCAATCAGTATTTTCTTATTCATAAACTGTGCTTAGAACTTCACCGAAACCGAGAGAAGAGCAGCGCCGAATGCCCCGGCCGTAACGATCGCCACCGGGCCATGCGCCTGCGCGATCCCATGGACTCTTTCCCCCTTGTTTTTTTGATCGAAAGCCATAATTCCCAGGATGGGCGTAGCGATCATGCCGGGGCCATGGATCCAAGCCATGACCTTGTGGAACCGGATCGGGCCGCGGGTTTCGGTTCCCGGCACTCTGGGCGCGCGGATTGCGTAATACGCGGTAATGAAATACAAATCTCCCGTCAGCCCGCCAAGAGCCGTATGCAGATCACGCGAGGTTGTACTCGTGTTCTTGCCTCCGGCGTTGAGGGAGGTGACGACGGTGGCAATCAACGGAATGGTCGTGATCAAACCCATCCGTTGATGGATCTTCAGCATGTGTGTCCGTTTATCGAGCAACGCCTGCTCCTGTGGGTTTCCCTGAGTCTGCTCTGGAGAAAGACCTAGATCCGAAAGCGAAGGTGCTGTCGTGCTGCTGGACGGGGCGTTCGGTAAATTATCCTGTTGCGCTGGCGTTGGTTTGGTAGTCGGCTCGGGGGCATCCAGCTTCTCGTCCAGAACCGCCGTCTCGGTCCCACTGACTGTTACGGAGGGAATCTCCAACGTCTTGAAACCTGATGCCTCAAACTTCAGCCGGTAGTTGCCCGGCGGCAGACCGTCAAACTTATAAGCGCCATCCGTCGCTGTGGTCGCGCTTCGTGTTTGACCATTGTCTACACTTGTCGCCGTCACGATAGCATTCGCAACCGCATTACCAGACGCATCGATAACCCTGCCCGTCAATGTTCCAATTCCAGCCGTTTGACCCATAAGAAACGGAGCGAACGTAACCGACAAACAAACCAACAAAACGAGGCCAGCGACACCACTATGCCGCCTTCGAAAGATCTTCCTCAACATCCTTCACCTCACCCTTTCCGATAATGCTAATGACCTCATGTCGTTAGAGAGCCACGAAAAATACGATATGTCCGCAACATTACCGTGCCTTTTCCGAGAGATGACAATTTGTTCATCTATCAACTATCTGCGCATTTCCGGTCCCAACTGCGACTATGATTTCACCAAGATTGCCGCCCGAATCGAGGTGTCCAGGTGAAATGTTGCCGTCAAATAATTCAGGCGGTCCTTCTGATATTCATATGTTCTGCATTGCTCTTGGGCCAAACCCTTAGGTCCAGACCCGCACAACCTACTGAACAACCGTCTAGCTCGATTCCGTTGCCGATACCGCTTAGTTCCATTCCTTTGACAGTTGCGCGAGGTACCCCACTGAAGGTGGCGCTGGATTCGGAGGTGCGGGTTCGCAACGTGGGGCAATCGATCCATGGCAAAACAGTGGAGCCGGTGTATGCATTCGATAAGCTGCTGATTCCGGCGGGGACATTGGTTAACGGGAAAGTGTCGACGATCGACGCTGTACTGGGGAAAACTCGACTGCTGGATGCGACGGATGGGAATTTCTCTCCGGCACGGCAGGTTCACGTCGAGTTTGATGAGTTGGTGATGGCCGACGGGAGACATGTTGCGCTGCAAACTGTGGCGTCTCCGGCGCCGGACGGAGTTCTTCGGTTTGTCTCGGCGAATGAGAAGGCGGAGAAGCAAAACAAAGTGGAGGATGCGGCGTCGAAAAAAATGGGCGCGACACGGCAGGAGATTCGGCGGCAATGGAACGATTTACAGAAGCAAATCCACGAGCCGGGAAAGATGCACAAGCTGAAACGGATTGCCCTGGCGCAGCTACCGGTGCATTCGCAATACATTGATGCGGGAACGACTTTCAACGCGGACCTACTGCAGCCGCTGGATTTTGGGACGGAGGCGTTGAAGCCGGAAACGTTGACTAACATCGGAGCACCACCTCCGAATGGAAGCGTTGTGCGTGCGCGGCTGGTCACACCTCTGAATTCGTCGACGGCAAAGTATGGAGACCCAGTGGAGGCGCTGATCACGGCGCCGCTAGTGATGTCGGATCATCTGATCCTGCCCGAGGGAAGCGTGATTAAAGGTTCGGTGGTACAGGCGCAGCCCGCGCGGCGGCTGGGACGGAACGGGCAGTTGCGAATCCTGTTTCATCAGGTTGCGCCGCCGAACGGACTGGAGCAAAAAGTCGAGACAAATCTGGAGGGCGTGGCCGTCGCAAAAGACGAGCACCTGAAGCTCGACGCCGAAGGTGGAGCTCAGGTGACGACGCCGCGAACGCGGTATTTGACGACAGGCATTCAGGTGATGCTCGCAGCTACACAAGCTGCCCCGGATCGCGATGCGGGACAAGGGAATCTGAGCGTGGGAGAAGCGGGAAGCAGCGCAGCCAACGGAGCGTCGGGATTCCGGTTTGTGGGAATGATTGTGGGATTGGTGGCGCATTCGCGCGTAGTGTCGGCGGGATTTGGTTCCTATGGAGCCGCGATGTCGATCTATTACCACTTTCTGGCGCGAGGACGCGATGTGGTCTATCCGAAAGACATGGCCATGGTGATCGGGCTAGGAACTCGCGATAGCAAGTCAACGAATGCCGCCGGACCGTCTGCGCGGTGTTCGGCGACCGCATCGAGCGCCTATGAATCCAGTGCAATATGTCGCTGATGCCGATTCGGGCTTTACATCGGTATGGCTGCGCTCTGAAATGGCGCTCTTGGTTCTATTGGAATGCGTTTGTTTGGGACCGGCGGCTGCGCAACGGCGAGTAACCCAATCGATCGTCATAGTTTTGTCAGTCGTCGATGACAAATCCCAGGCCGTTCCACAGGCGCGGATCGAAATCCGTGCCGAAGGCCAGCTTCTGGCTACTGAATTGACCGATGCTGCCGGGAGAGCGACAGCCACTCTTCAAGGACCGGCCGGCCTACAGCTCACCGTCAGCAAACAAGGCTACCTTGCGACAAGCACTGTCTTGGAGACAAAAACAAATACAGCGCCTTTGGAAGTCGAAGTTGTTCTTTCGAAGGCCGAGCCGAGTCAACAGAGCGTAGAGGTTCACGGTACGTCTTCAAATCCAGTCGTCGAGCAGTCCAGCAGTCAGGCGACAATAGAGCCGGCACAAGCTCAAGAAACACCGGGCCGGCGACTCTGGCAGATGCATTACCCCTGGTTCCCGGTGTTGTTCGTGCTAGCGACGGCAGTGTGAGAATCGCAGGTTACGGAGAAAATCACAGTGCTCTCCTGGTCAACTCCGTAGACGTAACCGATCCAGCTACGGGTGCGTTCGGGCTGACTGTGCCCATCGACAGTGTCCAGACCGTCTCGCTCTCCGAGATGCCGTACCTCGCGCAATATGGAAAGTTCACAGCCGGTGTCGTCACAGCGGAAACGCGCCAGGGAAACAAGAAATGGCACTACGATCTTAACGATCCGCTGCCCGATTTCCGCATCAGAAGTGCCCATCTGGAAGGCTTGAAGGATGCGTCGCCCCGGCTGGATCTTAGCGGTCCTCTCATCGACCGAGAGCTTTTTTTCTTGCAAGACGATGAATACGCCATCAACAAACGTGAAGTGTATACGCTTCCGTTTCCTTTCAACCAGACCACGTCAACAGCGATCAACTCATTCACGCAGATCGCAGCGATCGTGTCTCCAGACCAGATGCTCACTGCGAGTTTCCATCTAGCTCCGCACCTGCTGACCTATTCGGGATTGGACTACTTCAACCTCCAGCCCGTAACGCCGGATATTAATGTGCGCGAGTCTACTGGCACCATCATCCACCGGTTGGCCATCGGAGATGATCTGCTGCACTTCGCAACGCTGGCGGGTTGCAGGCGATCCCTCAGCACTGTTCTCCGCGTGCGAACAGCTCCTCCTTGGAAATCTTACCGGCATCGACATCGGCCAAGATCGATCTCTGGGCTGCGTAGTCTTTGTTTACAATGCCCGCTTTGCTCTGCAGCATCCGCCACGCTTTACGACGCTCGACCGAGAACAACACGAGCTGCCGCGAGATCGCACGGTACTCGGCGTCTCCTTTCGCGCCCTGGACCTTGATGTAGACGCCGAAGTCGGGGACGTAGGAGCGGTGTTCGGGAAGCAGGTAGCGGCGATACACCACATCCTGCTGCGTGATGCGGACGAGCATGTTTTCCAGCGGGATCAGTTTTTCTGCCTGGTCCTTTTTGATCTTCTTGAAATGGTTGCGGAATCTGGCCTCGGTCAGGCACCAGTGGGCGACGGTATAGCGCGAAACTTCTTCCGTGCCTTTCGCCTTGGACTCGTACCAATCCCTGTCGAGCGAGGGATTGCCCTTGAGATCGAGCGTTTCCGGATAGGTTTCGCCGAGCCGCGGATTGAAGACGAATTCCGGCGCGCCCCGCGAGTCGCGCACGCGCTGGGCTTGGGTGAGCGCCATGTCGTCGCCCACGCCATGCTCTGGCTGGCAGGTCGAGAAGCACTGCAAGAATGCGGTTCCGCGATACTCGAGGCCATCGAGAATCGCCCGCAAAAACTTGGGTGGGTTCGCCAGCGAGACTTGTGCGACGAACGGAGATCCATGCCCTGCCAGAAACGTTTCGGCGACGGTCTTCTTTTCGGTGGTCTTGCCCTCGGTCGCCGCTCCGAATACATTCATGTCATTGCCACCTGGCATGGGCGTCGAATCGGAGTTTTGTCCTCCGGTGTTGGAGTAAAGCTGGGTGTCGAGCATGACTACCTTCACATTGGGGCGATTCTGGAGAATCACCTTCGACGTGTTCTGATAGCCGATGTCGCCCATGCCTCCATCGCCACCGACCGCCCATACTTTGGGCAGCTCAAGGACCTCGCGGTCGGTCATGAGGGTGTCGCTAAAATGCGCGTACTCGTAGTACTCACGCGGCGTGATGACATCCTTTTCACGACCGAGCAGCGCATCGGCGAGCCGCTCGGGGATGACGGAGCGACGGCCGTGATCGACGATGAAGCTCTCGCCGACCAGCCAGCCTACGGTGACGCCGTCCTGGAAGAGCGAGTTCATCCAGGGATAAGGATATGGGTTGTTCGGTGGAGTCGAACCGTAGACCGTGTTGCAGCCCGTATGCGCGGTCATCGCCATAACGCACATGCCGTTCGGAAGCCGGCCATCAATCGCCTGGAGCTGCTTGTGGTTGAAGGCCTCCTGCCGCATAACGCTGGTAAGGGCGTCCACGATTGCCTGGTCGGAGATGGGGCCGTTCACAGCAATTCGCTTCTTGGTGTCACGGTCGTCCTCTCCACCTAGTCCCATGATCAAATGAGCCACGGCTTGCCGCAGCAGGTCGTACTCTTCCGGGTTTCTCTGCTTGAGCGCCGCTAGCCTCGCAACTCCCGCCTTATCGAGCTCGGCTGCTTTCGCTTGTAACCGGTCGGCTTTCGCGTGGTAGAGCGGCCTCATGTAGGCTTCGGTGGCGGCAGAGATCGCGCGCAGCACGCTCTTTTCGCCGCAGCCGGCGCAGGCACCATCACCGCAGACCATGGCATCATAGTTGTGCCGGGCCATCAGCATGTTGCGCAGCGTTGCGGTCTTGGAGTCCTGCGGCCGTTCATCGGTGTAGAGGCCCAGGTATTTCTGCGGCGTATCCGGCAGAAGATTCACGAAGCCGGTGCCCGTCTCGTGGTCGGCGTTGACCTCCTCGGTTTCCTCGACCATCTTCAGGGCCGCGTGCTCACCGCATGCGGTTACGCAGGCAGCGCAGCCTTTACATAAGTCGGAGACGAAGATCGAGAAGATTCCGCCGGCGCCGGGCTTCTTTCGCTCCGGCGTCGCGAAAATGGCATTCACCTTCTGGTAGGCCATGGGCACTTTGTCGATGATGGCGAAGAGTTGGCGCTTGGCCTCTTCCGAGAACCCGTCCACCTCAGCCGTAATCTGGCGGAGGATTTGAGGCAGCGGCGTTCCTGAATTCTTGGCCACCGCATCGGACATCATCTGACGCGCGCGTTTCTCGATCTCAGGAAGGGATTGCAACATCTTCCCGCGCTCGCCCGGATCGGTGACGTAGCGCGTGACCGCAGTGTGCAGAATCGTCTCTACGTCTTGCGCACAGTTGGGCAGGGCGGTATCGGGGCAGGCCACGATGCACTCCATGCACTGGGTGCAGTTTTCCGGGATGAAGAGCGGCGTGACCAGGCGCGCGACATACTTCGACGCCGTATCGCCGCTGGCACTGGCCATAACGCCTATCGAAGCCAGCGCAGACGACGGCTGGTTATATCCGTAGCCAGAACGGAACTCGGCATCGAAGGTCGCGATCCGTGTGAACGGAGTGCGCTCTGCCTGGTCGGCGGGGGCAGGGAAAGAACGGCATCCGTTGCCGCTATCCTCGCTGTTCTCAGCAATAGCCGTTGGCTCAAGTGCCACACCGCGCATCGAGGAGCGGTCTTTGGCTTCGAGCTTGCCCACGCGGATCTCGTGGACGCGTTCGAAGCCCTGCGTCATCACTTCCATGTTCGACTTCACGACGGCTTCACCGAGCTGACCAAACTTCTTCACGTATTGCTTGCGAACCACGTTGCGGAACTGCTCCTGGGTTATGCCGAATTCGCCAAGTAGCGGCGAGACCGCGAAGAATGCGCCCAGAAAAGCGTTCCCCTGCATGCGAAGTTGAAGGTCGACGCGGTCGGTCGCTATGCGCGCGATTTCGAAACCGGGCAAGGTGAACACTCGGATGTTTTTCTCGATGACCTGCTTGCGGGCCCATAGAGGTAACCGCTCCCAAGCCGCGTCGCCCGTCTCATCGCATTCCCACACCAGGCAGCCGCCGTCGGCCATGCCGGCCAGCGGATTGGTGTGGGTGAATGCCTTCGGGTCGCAGCAAAGCACGACATTCACGTGACGAAGATCGCAATTGACGCGGATTCTCTCCGGGGCCGCGACCAGGAAGTACGCGGTGGGAGCGCCTTTCTTCTCGGAGCCGTACTTGGGATTCGCGCTGACGTGAATGATCTCTTTTGGATTGCCTAGCGCATCGACAACCTTGTCGCGCTCATAGAGGAGGTCGTTCAAATCGCCCAGGATGGCGCCCAGGTTCTTGCCCGTTGTGATTGCTCCCCAGCCGCCGATGGAGTGGAAGCGAACCGCGACCGCGCCTTCGGGCAGAAGCGACGGCGTTTCGTCCGACTTCACCTCGTAGGGATGATCGACTCCGAGCACCATAAACGAAATTCCATCGGAGGCACGCTGGCCGTCGGTGCGAGCGCGAGCGCCGGTGGCAAACTCGTATGCGCCGAAGATCTGCTCCGGCCGGAAGTCCCGCGAGCCACAGCCATAGATGCCGGAGAAGAGGCGGGGCATCTGCTCGGCGGTGATGGCAGGCAGCCGGCTAGTCGCGGGACGACCGCCGGTCTGCAATGCCTTATTGAGCGCCGTCCGGATGTCGCGGCCCATCGGGTTGTCGCCCGCCAGGGGTTCGTCGGTGCGCTCCAGTACGATGACATTTTTCTTCCCGGCTAGCGCGTTGATGACGGCGGCTTCGGGGAAGGGTCGAATCACGTTGACGTGGATGGAGCCAACCTTCGCGCCTCTGTGTTGGCGAAGATAATCCACGGCGGCTTCGATGTTCTCGGCTGCCGAACCGAGCGACACGAACACGGTGTCCGCGTCTTCGCCCTTATAAGCGCTGAGCATGCCGTAATAGCGGCCGGTCAGCTTTCCGAAATCCGCATAGGCCGCTTCGAGGAACTGCGCGATCGGTTCGGAGAAGTTGTTGCGGCGCGCGGCGATGCCCTGCATGTAGTTCTCTTGATTCTGCACCGGCCCGAGCAGCACAGGGTTGGTGAGATCGATCATGCGCGGCACCCGGCGGCGCTTCGGACCGAACAGGATGCGCTGGCTCTCAGTCGGACAGTCGATGATGTCGTCCGGAGCACCGAGGAACAGGCGGATCAGCTCCGACTCGTGCTTATAAAAAGTTCGCTCCAGATGGGAGGTGAGAAAGCCGTCCTGGCAGTTCATACCGGGCGTTAGGCTCAATTCGGTCACGCGCCGCAGGATGAGCGCCTGGTCGGCGGTCTGCTGAGCGTCTTTGCCGAACAGAATGATCCATCCGGTGTCGAGCGCGCCGTAGACATCGTCGTGGCCGCAGTGCACGTTGAGCGCGTGCTTGGTTAGCGCCCGAGCGACCACCTCCAGCACCATCGTCGAGCACTTGCCGGGCGCGTGATAATACTGCTCGACGCCGTACAGGATTCCTTGGCCGGAAGTGAAATTCACTACCCGTTTGCCACACACGGAGTGCGCAATGGCTCCGCCCTGCGCCGCGTGCTCGCCCTCGGCTTCCACAGCCAGGGTGCTGCCGCCGAAAACATTCAGACGGCCTTCGGCGTAGGACTGTTGATAGAGTTCACCTAATTCGGTGGAAGGTGTGATGGGGTAAAAAACGCCGGCATCGGCAATGCGTGTTTCCGTGTGGTAGGAGACCAGTTGATTACCGTTTGCGGTGACTCGTATGCCAGGGTAGCGAGGTGCGGTAGTCATAATTACCTCCGCTAGCGAATACTTCGCGGTGAGCTGTCATTAGAAATATCTTCACGGTCGACATTCCAATCGCGAGTGCCAAACACAAACATTTTCATCCTCGCGGCTCACATCTGTCAGTGATCTATGCCACATCGGGAAGTGCAGTCCCATTCGGGCGGATGATTACCCGCGGGATCTGACCAAGTTTCCCGTCCGCTTCGCTGCCGAACCTGCCTTGGGCAGGTTCCCTGCGGTTACACTGGCCAGTGGGTTTTCAGCGTCTCCCTCCTGGGAAGAATAGAGAAATTCTTCGATTTCCTCGATTCGTTCGCTGGCGTCATGGTAACCAATCTCAATGAGGTCTCGGGTGTAATTGGGCGTGAATAGCAGGTAACTCATCAGATCGGCACAGGAAGCCGCGTCTCGTCCCAGACTGGATACAAAGTAATGGATCAGAGAGGGCATGTCTCGCTGGTGCTGCTCCGCCAGATCTGACAAGTTGACCGAAGGCGCGATGATGAAGGTTCCCAATGGCCGTATCTTTTGATGTCCTTCAATCCCAAGCTGATGGATGTGGCCATCGTTGAGCAACTGATTCAAATGTTCAAGGTGCTCAATGTCAGTTGCGAGATTGTCCAGAAACATGACGTTCAAAAGAACTCCCAACACTTGCGCGAGCGAAGGGTTTCTCTCATCTGTGGTTTCCTCTCGACTCTCTTTATTTCCGCAGCGGACGCCGATCGCGAAAACCTTCTCCGCCCCCAGGCGGATCACCGGGCTGAGAGGTTGTTGAAGGCGGACACAACCATCACCGAAGAAGGCGGACCCACGCGGGGTTTTGAGTCTTACCGGCTGGAAAACCATAGGAATGGCCGAGGACGCGCAAACGTGGTCAACCGTAATCTTCGTCGCCACCGTCACCACTCGGATCCGCTTCCACATCGGATGGCCCTTCCTTCCCTGAATGAAGAGATAGCTTTTCCCCGAGTTGTAGTTGGTCGCGGAAATCGCGAGAGCGTAGAGATCCCCGCGCTTGATGTTCTCCTGGATCCGGTCGCAGTCCAGGTGCTTATCGAGAAAATGGTGTAAGGGAGTGGCATCTAATAACGATCGGGCGTTGCCTCCCCCGAGAACTGCTCCAAAGGAGAGATCTAGTATCCAGGTTATGGAATTATGTACCTGGGAGAAGACATCACAGTGAAAGATGTCGGAAGGTTCGAGAGTCGCCCAAGCTTCTGCGATACGCTGGGTTGCCTGAGCAAAATTGCCGCAACCTGTGGCCAGAGCGGCGCCATTAATCGCTCCCGCGGAAGCGCCTCCTATGATCGGAAAAGGATTACCCTGCGTTCGGGCGCGTTTCAGCTCGCCAATGCGCTTGAGAACACCGGCTTGATAAGCGCCGCGGGCACCGCCTCCCGTCATGACTAGACCGACCGCGTTTTCCATCATCCTCCCTCCCTGGGCCCGATGTGAGAACATCCAGTTTAGTCAAAGCTTCCCATGCGGCCATACTCAGTCATAGAGTCTCCAGCCACCGGGCTTTGTAGCGACAGTCACGCAACCAAGTCCGTGGAGTGCGCGATGACAAGCGTCTTCCCAACCGCCATGGTTCTGCGTAAAGACCTGCTCCCATCGGCGATTCAATTGCCCGTCAATGCTATTCAACCTCACTGGCTCACGCTTGGCTGTGACGAGGCTCACGTCGCCGCGTGAGAATAATCTTGGGGATTCTGGTCTGGCCGACCTTCTTGCGTGGCCAAGATTGCGAGCGGATCGGGCTAACCGGCATGTATGGTCCGCCGCTTTGTCGCAAGCGAAAAATGAGGTAATAGGTTGGTCTGTATCGGAGGCTTCATAAGCGAGACGCCTCACGGCCGCGAGACGCACATTGATGGTGGAGGGCGCAAGGTCCTTCTGTTCCAGAAAGAGCCGATAGCGAAGGACGACACTTCGGTTAAATGCCAGACGTGGTTCGGAACAGTACCATCCGATAAATTCGTCGATGGCATGACCGTATGATTCTCGCGAAATGGCTGCGCCGAGCGAGTCAAGAACCGCATTCTTCGACTGCTCCAAATCCGCGAGTCGAAGGATTGTTTTTGCCTTGGAGCGTTTCGATCTCTTCCGATGTGCCATACCGGCGGCCTCCTACGCCGCGCTAGTATGGTGGTTCAGTTGGAGGCTAATGGTCTCGAAGCCCGTTTCTGGGCAACAATCCCGGAGTTCCCCCTCGCATATAACCATTGCTCCAATTTCGGAACCAGTCTGGCGGTCGAATGTGCGTGGTCTCACATTAAATAGTGATTGGAGTCACTGCGTTGCCGGAAAGTGGGTGCTATTCAAGCAAAATCCGTTTCCTGGGACAGGAGACTCGAGCTCCGATTTCCGGTGACGAGCTGCCGACTTGCTCCCTGGAAAAAAAATGACCGCGAGGTGAGCCCATGCTCCCGTCGAATCGCTCGTTGTCCGGGGCCCTGCAACAGAAAGGCATCAATCGCCGTCGCTTTCTGAAATTCTGCAGCCTCATGACGGCCACTCTGGCGCTGCCTCCGCGCTACGTCGCCCAAGTGGCCGCCGCGCTGGAGAAAGCCAGAAAACCCGTATTGGTCTGGTTGCAATTTCAGGATTGCGCTGGAAACTCCGAATCTATCCTCCGTTCCGGCCACCCCACCGTGTTGGAAGTCGTATTGGATCTGTTTTCCTGGGAATACCACGAGTTGGTAATGGCGGGTGCCGGCCATCAGGCAGAGGCGGCATTGGAGCGCGTCGTACGCGAGGAAAAGGGCAAGTTCATCGCGGTGGTCGAGGGTGCGGTTCCCCTCGCTGACGACGGTGTGTATTGCACTGTGGGCGGCCGGACAGCACTCCATATCGCGCGCCACGTGTGCCCGAACGCCGCCGCCACGATTGCCGCCGGAGCATGCGCGTGGGACGGAGGATTGGTGGCCGCTTCTCCCAATCCCACTGGCGCCGTCGGTATTTCAGAGGCGGTGCCGGAAGCTACTGTGATTAATCTCGGCGGCTGCCCGCAGAATCCGGTGAACACTGCCGCCGTGCTGGTTCACTATCTGACTTTTGGCCAGTTGCCCGCATTGGACCAGTTTAACCGTCCTCTGTTCGCATACGGGCGCATCATCCATGACCAATGCGAACGGCGCGCCCACTACGACGCCGGCCGTTACGTTCAGGAGTGGGATGACGAAGGCCATCGCAGGGGCTGGTGCCTGTACAAGATGGGCTGCAAGGGACCGCAAGCGACTTTCAATTGTCCCTCGGTGCGTTGGAATGATGGTACGAGTTGGCCGGTTAAGGCGGGCCACGGCTGCCTGGCATGCGCCTCGCACCGCTTCTGGGATACGCGCTCTCCGTTCTACGACCGGCTCCCCACCGTTCCGGGCTTCGGCGCAGACGTGACCGCCGGCGAGATCGGGCTGGGAATCACCGCCGCCGTAGCTGGCGCAACCGTGGTGCATGGGATCGCCAGCGCGGTTCGTGACCGCATGCGAACCATGCCGCCAGCATCATCACCGTCGGTGAGCAATGAGCCACCGAGGAAAGCATAGGAGGAGCCTATGGCACGCATCGTGGTTGATCCAGTGACCCGCATTGAAGGTCATCTGCGCATCGAAGCAGAAGTCAATGGTGGTGCGGTATCCGATGCCTGGAGTTCGGGAACTATGTTCCGTGGCATCGAAATGATCCTGCGCGGCCGCGATCCACGCGAGGCCTGGATCTGGACGCAGCGCATTTGCGGCGTGTGCACCACGGTCCATGCGTTAACTTCGGTGCGCGCTGTCGAGGACGCGCTCGGCATCGAGGTCCCGGAAAATGCCAGCCTGATCCGCAACATCATCGGCGCCAGCCAATACGTGCAGGACCACGTGATCCACTTCTACCACCTGCATGCGTTGGATTGGGTGGATGTGACCCTGGCGCTCAAGGCAGATCCGGGGAAAACCTCGCAACTGGCCGAATCCATTTCGCCCTGGCCGAAATCCAGCCGCGACTATTTCAAGGCAATCCAGGACCGGGTGAAGGCACTGGTCGAAAGCAAGCAGTTGAGCTTGTTCAGCAGCGGGTATTGGGGTCATCCCGCCTACCACCTCCCGCCCGAGGCCAACCTGCTGGCAGTCGCCCACTACGTGGAAGCGCTGGAATTCCAGAGGGACTACATCCGCATCCATGCCGTGCTGGGCGGGAAGAACCCGCATCTCCAAACCTATCTCGTTGGCGGCATGTCAACGGCGATGAATCCCGACGAGCCGCAGGCGACGATCAATCCCGAGCGAATCACTTTTCTTGCCGAACTCGCCAGCAAGGCGCAAGCCTTCGTCGATCAGGTCTACATTCCGGACGTCCTCGCGGTCGCTGGGTTCTATCGCGACTGGTTCGGGCGAGGCGAGGGACTGGGGAATTTCCTCTCATATGGCGACTTTCCTCAGGGAGGGATCAAGGATCCGTCGCGTTTCTACCTGCAGCGTGGTGCAATTTTCAACCACGACCTCTCGAAAGTGCACCCGGTGGATCCTGCCAACGTTACGGAATACGTGACGCACTCCTGGTACGATTATTCGGACGGAGATCAAAACGGGAAGCACCCCTATCAGGGCGAGACAAGCCCGAAGTACACCGGACCAAAGCCCCCATTCGAGCATCTGGAAGTCGACCAGAAATATTCCTGGCTCAAGGCGCCGCGCTACCAGGATCACGCGATGGAGGTCGGCCCACTGTCGCGCATGCTGGTCGCCTATGCCTCAGGGCATGCCGAAGTGAAGGCGGCGGTCGACGGCATCCTGGCCAAGCTCAACGCGCCAGCAACGGCGCTCTTTTCGACTCTGGGACGCATCGCGGCGAGGGCGATCGAAGCCCATGTCATGGCTGGACAAGTCAGCAAGTGGGTGGCGGAACTCGGCGGCAAGCTCGGGCACGGCGATCTGCGCGTCCACAACGGCGACAAATGGGATCCCGACACGTGGCCCAAAGAGGCAAAAGGCTTCGGCTTCCACGAGGCGCCTCGTGGCTCTCTCGGCCACTGGGTCCAAATCGAAGACAAGAAAATCAAGAACTACCAGTGCGTAGTGCCCACAACGTGGAACGCGGGGCCGCGCGACGGGAAAGGCCAGCGGGGAGCCTACGAGGCGTCGCTGCTAAAGACCCCGATCGCCGACCCAGAGCGCCCCGTGGAGATTCTACGTACCATTCACTCCTTCGATCCCTGCTTGGCTTGCGCTGTGCACGTGGTCGATGCTCAGGGGCGGCGCTATGTCGTGCCCTGGGTGAGATGAAAAGGAGGCCGCAATGCCTGAGTCAAGAACGTACGGGTGGGGCGAGGCTCACCGGCCGGAACCGGGGCTTCCTACGATGCGAGTTTATGTGTGGGAGCTGCCAGTCCGCATCTCGCACTGGTTCATATTCCTTCCCATCGTTGTGCTCTCCTTTACCGGGTACTACATCCACAATCCATTTATTGTCGCGAGGAGCGGCACAACCTTCCTCATGGCGACAATGCGGTTCATCCACGTGGTCGCAGGTTTTGTTTTCATCAGTGCCTTTCTGCTGCGTCTGTACTGGTTTTTCAAGGGGAACAGCTGGTCGAACTGGCGGGCGTTCGTTCCCATCCACCGCCGCCAGTGGCAAGGCATGGGCGGAATGGTGGCCTATTACACCTTCCTGCGCAAAGACCCCGTGCATAAGGTTGGACACAATGCCTTGGCTGCCGTGACCTATCTGTTCATGTTCACCTTGATGCTCATTGAGATCATTACCGGCCTCACCTTGTACACACAAGTACGCGGGAAGTGGGCGCTGGGCTGGCTATTCGGCTGGATCCCGAGCGTAATCGACATCCAGCACATCCGACTGCTTCACTTCTGCATCATGTTCGCCTTCTTCGCCTTTGTGATTCACCACGTTTACAGCGCCGTGCTCGTGTCCTGGGAAGAACGGAACGGACTGATCGAGAGCATATTCACCGGCTACAAGTTTGTTCCGAAGGCCGAACTGCAAGAAGAAGAAGATGCAGTTCTGAGTGAGGCGGACTGAATGCCCGCAACCTGCATTGTGCTCGGTCTGGGCAACACTCTGCACTCTGACGATGGGGTCGGCCCGCAGGCCATCGAAAAACTCAGGAACGATCCGCGAGTGCCCGGGGATGTCTCGCTGATTGAGGGCGGTACTCTGGGCCTGGAATTGCTCACCTACATCTGGGATTGTTCCTACTTGCTGGTGCTGGATGCGGTGGACGTGGGGCAGCCTCCTGGAACACTGGTTCGGATGTCGAACCAAGAACTGCAAACCTTGCCCGGCAAGGGAAGCGTGCACCAACTGGGCGTCGCGGATCTGCTGGTAGCGCTCCGTGTTCTGGCGTATCGAACTCCCGAGGTACTGCTGTTGGGCGTGCAACCAGCTAGCACGGAGTGGGGCACAGAGTTGTCGCCAGCGGTTGCGGCTGTCCTGCCTGCGCTCGCAGATGCTGCAATTGCAGAACTGTGCCACAGACCACATAGACAAGAGGAAATAAGAACCTAGAATCCGAAAGTTACGCGCGACGACAGATCCCTAACGACGCGGGCCAGAAGTCGGCATATGGGAAGTAATCGCGATTGACCGCAACGGAAATTCGGAAAAGATCGCACAGATTGGAATCTCATTTCCGCTGCCAAGTGATGAAAGTAGTTCGAAAAGCACGGGCAAGAATCTCTCAGAATCTCGATTTATTTGCCTTTTTGTGACCAAACTCGGCGGAGAGATCTCGAGAGGATAGACTGGGCGCCCAAGCAAGTAGTCATCGCGAACTGGTTTCGGAAAACCGTGCGTCGAGTTTCCTGACCACTTTCAACCGCACTATCGTATGCCGTTCGCCGTAAGGGACGGACTTAAAGATGGACTGTTTCTTGGGAATTTGCAGCGACTAATGAGGGTTAATTCTCTGGTTAACTTCTTTGTTGGCTGCAAGTTGCGCTAACGTCGGGATTTAGTGAATTCGAAAGGGTAATGAAGGTTCGAATCCTACTTGCTCCGCCAGCAAGTCTTAACTGCAGAGAAGTGTCGCTACCCCTTACCCCGAAATACGCGAAACATGCCCGTATTTCGCAATATTTCGTCCACAAACCGGACCGGAGAGAATGGACTGCTCGGGATCGAACGGCGTCGATCGGCCGCCTTTCTCTGGAGGGCACATGCGCAGTCCGGTTTGTAAGGAGGGCACTGGGCGAATACAATGCGATCAAAAGCCGGAGATTCCGCCATACTGAGTTGACTTTTGTGAGCGCTGGGCAACGGTATTCGACGCTTCTCCTAAATTGAACGCTACACCACCGTTTCGTTCGGCGTAATCTAAACACCCCGCGAAGCAGGGCTCCCGAAAGCTCGCACGGGCGCCGGGTCGAGGCGGTCGAGCATAAGCGGCTTGCAACCCCGGATCGCCATCCGACTTCGACCAGCAGTCTTAGCACGTTAAAATGCCGACGCAACTGTCCGCCTGCCGACACGATGGAAGGCCATTTTCTGTAGCTGCTGTCGCTAAACACTGGAAGAGCTTGTGAAGAACACCAGGGCTACCTGGGAGATCTGCGTGCAGTCAGTCAAGAATGCACGATCCAGACGACGTTCGTGCCGCGAAGAGTTGGCTCTCGAAAGACAAAGTTCGCAAGAGAGTTGCGACATAGCAACGAACAGGAGGAGCTGACAAGGGAAAAGAACGACTGAAGATTGTCGGCTTGGGTGGAAAGGCGGAAAATGACCAAATCAAAACCTACGGAGGGCAACTCATAAGTGCCGACAGCATTTAAGGGCTCATTGAACTGATGGTTCGGCTATGTACGCACGAAAGCTTCAAATTTCTATTCTGGTTTGCGCTGGCTTCAGCGCGCTGGTAGTGCCGGTGCATTTGCAAAGCCAACAACCAGAGGAGACTCTCAGCGGCCCGGACAGCCATGAGACCGGTCAGGGTCCCCACGGCCACCTCTTTGGCGAGCGGGGCGGCGTAAGGACACGGTTGGAGAAACGTGGTGTCCATTTCGATCTCCAGTATGTCAGCGATTCACTTTCGAATCTCAAGAGCGACCAAGAAGCGCGTTTTGCAAGTTGGAATCGCTTTCGAGGCACGGTTGATATCGATTTCGGCGCGCTGGTGGAACAGCCTGGGCTGTATTTCCATGCGACGGCCTTGTGGCAGGGCGGAGGCAATCTCGGAGCGTACTTAGGGCTCCTGACCAGTCCGAGCGGCATGTCCAGCATGAATACGTGCCGGCTCGATTCATGGTGGGTCGAGAAGCGATGGCTGAACGAACGTCTAACGGCGAGGGTTGGGCAATTCGCAGGTCAGGACTTCTACGGGGCGCAGCACTACGCAGCATCCTTCATATTCGAGCCGATGGGGTACGCGTTGGGGAATCTCTTCACAGACTACGAGTCTTTCGACCCTCCTTCTACGCCTGCATTCGAAGTGCGCGCTGTCCCCATCCACAACCTATACCTGAAGTCGATGGTCGAGGCTGAGGACCGCGAGCCCTTTTCTCATAATCCCACTGGATTCGTTCCACAATTTCGTGGAGTACCCGTGAGCATCTCTGAGATTGGATACACTCCGGGCAAGACGGCGACGGGAGTACGCGCCTTCGACAGCGTCGAGAGTCGCAAAGGATACTCCGGGCTCTATCAGTTTGGCGCTTCTTACAACCCCAGCAAATTTACAACGGCGTCAGGGGTAGTCCAGTCGGGTAACTACCTTTTGTACTGGATGGCGAACCAAGCGCTCTGGCGTCTGGACCCGAGCGGAGCAAAAGGGTTGGACGGAACCCTTTCGTACGACTGGAGCCCGGCAAACATCAACCGCAACAATACGATGCTGACCGCAGGGCTGCGCTTCAACGAACCGCTCCCACTACAGATTCACAACACGATGTCCTTGGGTTACGTACAGAACCGTTTAAGTCAACAATTCGTGCCGCAGGGCGCACCACAGTGGAAGCCGGAGCACGCCATTGAATTCAATACGCTTCTGGACCCATTGCCAATGCTTCTTCTGCAGCCAGTGGTTCAGTATTACGCCAACGCGGGCGCAAGAACGGGTCACGCACTTGCTTTTGGATTCAGAACAAAGATTGAATTTTAGGACAAACGACGCGGGATAGAGATCGCCGGTGGGCAAGACATGGATGGCCTTTCGGCAAAACGATGGGATATCTAAATCGGAAGTTCCAAATCGCACGTTCCGGCTAACTGCCGGTCGAAAGGAAAACAAGATGACAGAGATTCGCAAAGAAACCGACAGTCTCGGCGAGGTAGATGTTCCCGCCGATAAGCTCTGGGGCGCACAAACCCAGCGCTCGCTCGAACACTTCAGCATTGGCCAGGATCTAATTCCCCGCGAAATGATCACTGCCTACGCGATTCTGAAGAAGGGCGCAGCCAATGCAAACTTTGCCGGCAAGCGCCTCGATCAGAAGCGCCGCGATCTGATTGTGCAAGTCTGCGATGAAATCCTCGCCGGCCAGCACCAGGACATGTTCCCGCTGCACGTTTGGATGACCGGCAGTGGTACGCAATTCAACATGAACGTGAACGAGGTGATTTCCAACCGCTGCAGCCAGATCGCCGGCACGCCGCTGGGAAGCAAGACCCCAGTGCACCCAAACGATCATGTAAATATGGCTCAGTCGTCGAACGACTCCTTCCCGTCAGCTATGAATATCGCCGCGGCGGTCAACGTGAAGCAGCGGCTGGTCCCAGCGGTGAAGCAGCTGCGTGATGCGATCGCCGCAAAGGCGGAGGAGTGGGACGACATCGTCAAGATCGGCCGCACGCATATGCAAGACGCGACGCCGCTCACTCTTGGGCAAGAGTGGTCCGGCTACGAAGGCGTGCTCGCGGACGATCTCGATCGGATCGAAGATGCGCTGAAGGGTGTCTATCGTCTCGCGCTGGGCGGCACCGCGGTTGGTACCGGCATCAATTCAGCCCCCGGCTTCGCCGAAGCCGTTGCAGCCGAGATCGCTAAGCTCACAAGCCTGCCATTTGTCACTGCGCCCAACAAATTCGCGGTGCAGGGCGCTCACGACGCTCAAGTCCAGCTTTCCGGCACACTGCGCACGCTAGCCGTGTCGCTCTACAAGATAGCGAATGACATTCGCCTCATGTCTTGCGGCCCACGAGCAGGTTTTGCCGAGCTGAAGATTCCGGAGAACGAACCGGGTTCCTCGATCATGCCCGGGAAGGTAAACCCGACTCAGGCCGAAGCCCTCGCGATGGTCGCTGTCCAGGTGATGGCGAACGACACAGCAGTCGGATTTGGGGGCGCCGGCGGTTACCTCGAAATGAACGTTTACAAGCCCCTGATCATCTTCAATGTGACCCACTCCATCACCATCATGACCGATTCATGCACAAACTTCCGGAAATTCCTGGTGGAAGGAACCAAGCCCAATCGGAAGAAGATCAATCAATACGTCGAAGAGTCGCTCATGCTGGTTACGGCGCTTTCGCCAGTGATCGGTTATGACAAGGCTTCGAAGATTGCCCATTATGCGAATGACAACGACCTCACGCTCAAGGCGGCAGCGCTGAAGCTCGGCTTCGTGACGGAAGCTGAATTCGATAGCGTTGTCGATCCTAAGAAAATGGTCCGACCGTACGTGGCGGTGCCCGTCGCTGCCTAGGGCAGGGGTCATTCATAAACATCGACATTCCCCAGGCTGGAGCCGACTGAAATAGTTGAGGCCGGCTCCCCTTTTAACAACGTGGTCGCGATCCGACAACTGATATCCGGAGTTATCCAGAGCAAGTATGACGCGCGGGAGTGGAGTTCTAGGAGGTTCAGGAAAGGAATGTTCGTATGAATCTCAGCGGACTTGTAGCCGCCTTGCTTCCGGTATTTTTTGTCCTTGCGCTGGGCTATGGCGCTGGCAAACGCAATGCATTCAATGCCGACCAAGCTGCTGGGTTGAGCAAGCTTGCGGTTTCATTCGCATTGCCCGCGTCTCTATTTGTCGGCATGACCGATATACCCAGGGATTTGCTTCTGCAGCAAGGCCGTCTTGTTCTGGCGCTGATTCTGGCTCATGTCGGTCTTTTTTTCGTTGCTTGGGCCGCATTGGGAATCATACGAAGCGTGCGTGGAACACCGGCGATCCTCTACGCCCTTATGCTGTCGACATCCGCTACCCCAGTCTTTGGCTTAGCCGTTCTCCAGCCGATCCTGGGTCCTACTGCCGCAGGAGCCGTGGGACTGGTCGCCTTATCTATTAATCTGGTTGTGCCTGCAACCGTCGTTCTATTAGAGGTCGACGCGGCCAAGCATCGGGGAGGCGCCATGGACGGTTCGACGTCGAGTCCTGTCCTGACCGGGTTGGCATCAGGTTTGAAATCACCACTCCTCTGGGCGCCAATTGTCGGAATTGCTATCGTCATCGCCAAAGTACCCCTGCCGCGAGTGATCGCCGCATGCTTTCAGTTGATAGGCTCGACGACTTCCGGTGTTGCTGTCTTTGCTGTAGGCCTGGTGCTGGCCGCTCACGCGTTTCAGTTTTCCCGTGCTGTATTTCTCGGCACCCTCGGCCGTCTCACCGTACAGAATTTAGTGCTGCTCGCTCTCCTGCGTTTGCTGCATGTTGACAGTCCATTCTCGCGTGAGGCGTTGATATGTTGCAGCTTTCCCTTGGCCACCGTTGTTGTGCTCTTCGCCGCGCGCTACAAGTCCTCTGAATCTGAAACGGCATCCATGCTCTTGTTTTCGACACTTTCTTTAGCAATTACAGTCCCGATCATCCTCTGGCTTACGCATCATTGGCCCGTGTAAGGAGATTTTCAAGGGTGGCTAAATAGAACATTCACTTAGGAGAACACACAAGGAGAATAGCTTATGACAGTAGCAAAGCGCGGAATCGAACTGCTGCAAGACCCATCACTGAATAGATCCACTGCATTTACCGAATCCGAAAAGGAAGCACTCGGACTTGTCGGCCTTGTTCCGGACGTCACAGAAACTGAAGATCTGCAGCTACAACGGGTGATGTTGCAGCTGGCGCAGAAACCAACTGATCTTGAACGGTACATCTATCTTATCAATCTGCTAGACCACAACGAAACGCTGTTTTACCGCACCGTCATGTCCGATCCGGCGCGTTTTCTGCCCATCGTTTATGACCCGACCATCGGAGAAGCATGCCTGAAGTTTGGACACATCTACCGTCAAGCGCGCGGCATGTATCTGTCTATGGGCCGCCGCGGCAAGGTGAAGCAAGTTCTGCAGAACTGGCCTCAGAAGGACGTCCGCTTCATCTGTGTCACTGATAGCGGCCGCATTCTCGGCCTGGGGGATCTGGGCGCCAATGGCATGGGCATTCCGATCGGTAAGCTGCAGTTGTACACGGCCTGCGCTGGTGTGCCGCCGCAGTACCTTCTACCGATGTATCTCGATGCCGGCACCAACAACGAACAGTACCTTCACGATCCCTTGTACCTGGGCATGCGCAAGACTCGTCCGCGAACGGAAGATCTCTATTCGTTCGTCGACGAGTTCATGCAAGCCGTGCAGGAACTGTTCCCGAAATGCTGCGTTCACTTCGAGGATTGGACCGGCGTGGATGCGGTTCATTTGCTTCAACGCTATCGTGACAAGTACTGCGTCTACAACGACGACGTGCAGGGCACGGCGGGAATCACTCTTGCGGGAATGATCAACGCGTGCAAACTGAAAGGCACCAAGCTGAAGGACGAAAAGTATCTGTTCCTCGGTGCGGGATCGGCCGGCATTGGCCTCGCCGACTTGCTGTGCTCAGCGCTGGTTGGACAAGGCATGGCGCTCAAGGAAGCGCAGTCACAGGTCTATATGTTCGATGTCAACGGCCTTCTGGAGTCGACCCGTAAAGACCTTGTCGATTTCCAAAAGCCGTACGCACATAAGCACGGGACCACGCGGGATTTCGTCGCGGCTATCGAGAGCATCAAGCCGACCACGATCATCGGTGTGAGCACAATCGGGGGCGCCTTCAACCAGAAGGTTGTTGAAACTATGGCGAGGAACAATGAACGCCCTGTAATCCTCGCGCTCTCAAACCCCACAGAACATGCCGAGTGCACGGCTGAACAAGCCTACACCTGGTCGAAGGGCAAAGCGATCTATGCGGCAGGAGTGCAGTTCGAACCGGTGCACTACAACGGACAGACATTTCTGCCGGGACAGGCGAACAACTTCTACATATTCCCGGCGGTCGGCATGGCAATCTTGGCCACGCAGGCGAAGCGTGTCACAGACGAGATGTTTATAGAAGCAGGACAGGCGGTAGCGGATCAGGTTCCGTCCGATTTGCTGAAGCAGGGGCTTCTGTATCCGCTGCAGTCGAACATCCTGGAAACTGAGATTCAGACGGCAGCTCGCGTCGCGAAGCTGGTCTTCGATTCCGGGCTTGCTCGTGTTGAGCGTCCGCCTGATATGGTCGCGTTCATTCGTAACCATGTGTACAAGCCGGTGTATGAGAAAGAACCCGCGCTGGCGACCAAAGCAGCGTAAACAGACGTCCGCCCGGAACACGGCATGACGCGAATTTTGGCTCATGCCGTGTTCCGGAGCCGGCGGGTTTTCGCAGCAATCAAAAACGTGAAGACACAGTTCACCCTATATCCGACGCAGGTCCGTCGCAGGGGGTGCTATTACGAAAGCAGGAACACAGATTCAGATCGGGCACGCCAGCGCGGATTTTGCTCCGGAACCGCACCCGACGTTCGCCTGGTTGCTGGCTGCAGCGTTGAGTGCCACCGCCGGTGCGTCCGACATCATCGCCTTTCTTGGACTTGGAGGGCTGTTCGTTGCCCACATCACGGGTAATCTAGTAGTGCTGGCAGCGCATTATGTGACCGGCGGGTTCAGCCAGATCGGGCCCTTGCTGTCGGTGCCTGTATTCGTGATTGTCTTGGCGCTTGTGACCGGCTTTTTCGGCGGGAAGGAGACTCGAGCAGCCCTGCGGGGACTACTGATTCTTCACTGGGTCCTGATGGCGGGATTCCTGGTGCTGGGCGTTGCCTTCGGTCCATTGACAAATCCGGAAAGCGTGATTGCGATAAGCTGCGGAATGTTGGGGGTTGCGGCTATGGCAACCCAGAGCGCGATGGTCAAACTCGATCTACCAGGGTTTCCTTCGACTGCAGTGCTCACCACTAACACCGTGCAACTGACGGTTGATCTCGCGACCCTTATTCGTGATAAAGCCCAGCCCGATGAACTGGCCAGGGCGCGGCGCCGTGCCCGTATAACGCTTCCTGCCGTAGCGGGATTCGCGGCGGGCTGCACGGCGGGCGCAATTCTTGAGCTGCATTTCGGACTCTGGGCTCTGATTTTGCCGGCCAGCACGGCGGGACTTGCTCTGCTGTTAGGCGTATTGTGGAGCACACGGATGGCGTGAGCGGCGAGAACGCCGCTGCCCGCGATGTTGCCATCGTGACCAGCAAAAGCAATCGGGTCCAAGTGATGAAAGCAGCCGATCTTACAAAAGTGATCAAGACCACCCACAAATGGCTCGACGGGAGTGATCTGACAGTAGCACTCACCGACCCATCTTCGCCAGAGATGCGCGTCGTTGCCGAAGCAGTCAACTCGAGCCGATTTCGAGCCCGCTGCAAGTGCGCGCAGGCGACCACTTTCAGCCACACTATCGTATGGTGGTGATCGACTGGTGGACTTTCCTTCGCGCATTTAATGGACGAGCTTAGAGGCGATCCGACGACCCGGAGAAGCAGCCCATCATGCGACAATCTCTTGAAGAACGCCGCTGAATTGCTGTTTTCAGATCGGCGTCGCACTATGGAGTACGATGCCAAATACTTCTAAACATTTAGAGCCACGATGGCCCGCAATGCTTGCCCTGCTTGCTGTGGGCGGATTGCGCTTTTCTCTGCCCGAATCCCTGTCAGCGGGCCCAGACTGGCTAATCATCGTTGTTGTCGCAGTGCTTCTGATTCCCACAGCGTGGGCGCGCCAGCGCGGTAAAGATAACCTCAATAAGTTTTTGGGCTATCTGCTGAGCTCCATCGTGACTGTCGACATGATCTGGTCGCTTGGACTGCTGGTCGCGGCTTTACCAGCGCATCGACAGTCGCCTAAGGATCTGTTACGTTCCGCAGCCGCATTATGGATTACGAACATCCTGGTCTTCGCCTCGTGGTATTGGCGACTGGATGCGGGTGGCCCCCGCGAACGTGAATTGCGTGGCGTGCATACTGACGGCGCATTCCTTTTTCCTCAGATGACTCTCGATCAGCAAGCCAAGCGCGACATGGGAGAACAATGCTGGAGTCCGGGTTTTGTGGATTACCTTTTTCTGGCTTTCAATACGAGTACCGCGTTTTCACCTACGGACTGCCCTGTCTTGTCAACGTGGGCCAAACTACTCATGATGGTTCAAGCGCTCATTTCCCTGACCACGGTGGCTCTGTTGGCAGCTCGCGCGGTAAATATTCTTTAAATCATCGGTACCCTCGCGCCGCCTACACTCCTGTTCGTCTACATAAATCCTCGCACTATTTCTCCGTGTATCCGAGGGCAACCACTGTTCTGGAGCCGGACGGGCCGGTCAATGGGCGATAGACAAGCCATAAACCAGTACGGCGAGCCAGATACTGTCGAGGCAACTGAAAGGACGTCAGCCGATCACCCTAAAGTTCGAGGCCCTGTATAAGCACATCCCGCTGAACCGGACGGAGCAGCGCAAGTAGTTTGGCTGCCAGCAACCGTCATCGCAACAAGTCTAAGTAAATTCCCTGTTCCAAGTCGCAGCAGGGAAATTCATTCCCTGATACGGCCCTGTTAACTCCCTGTTACGATTTCAGACAAACGCGCTGCTTTCTCCAGCAAAATGTGCGGGTTGGAG
>Ga0310037_10000145_pt1 | contig 57803 bp, 58 predicted proteins | sample Sb_taG_11_FD_200239 | JGI IMG/M metagenome (GOLD analysis project Ga0310037, IMG submission 200239) | Peat soil microbial communities from Weissenstadt, Germany - Sb_50d_3_AS metaG (v2) (version 2) | ecosystem: Environmental > Terrestrial > Soil > Wetlands > Peat | place: Germany: Weissenstadt... | reverse complement strand
CCCGAGATGATCACCCTCGACGACTGGGGCTACCCCATCATCGACGGCAGCCCGGTCACACCCGAGCTGCTCGAGCACGCCCAGCGGGCCGCGGCCGCATGTCCAACTCTCGCTCTCCTACTCCAACGCCGCCAACCCCAGCGCTGAGCGGCGCACATCAAAGTCAGTATGCGGCGTTCAGCCCCGGATGGTAAGCGGTTCCACCCCGGTGGTTCAGGTGTTAATGATGTGCGTTTAGCCAGGGGGTGAACTGGGGAATGTAGAGGATGGCGAGTACCACCCCGGTGACGAGCGCCCCTGAGAGAGATAGGACCCGTCCCGCGTGGCCGTCTCCGTAACCGTCATCTAGCTCCGGCTGAATTTCGTGTCTCGTCTTCATGGCTCGGGGCAGGTCGGGAAGGTGACCGAGTACGTGGATGGCGGTGACGGCGATCCACACGATGAAGCTTGCCCTGTGGATCAGGAGCAACTGTCCACGCGAGGCTGGCCCGACGAGCAGCAGGGCGACACCGCTGGCGAACACGACCACCGTCGAGGCCATGACGATCGGAGCGATCAGCCGCAGGGTGGCCGGCGGCGCGCCCTTGCGCCGGTAGCGGGGGTTAGAGGTGTAATAGCGGACGAACCGGTAGCCGGTGCTCGCCATCTTCAGGGCGACGGGCGGGATCAGCAGTATCCCGAGGAACATATGCTCACTCAGGAGTGGCCTGATCCTGAGGATCGTTACACCCAGGGCCGCGAGGAGGACCAGCAGGACTGCCCCGGTCGCCGCGGTGAGTTGCTCGTTGCCGGTCGTCCCGCCCGCGGTTAGACGTCTGCGCCAAGCGGGAGGCAATGCTGAGGCTGGGCGGGATGCGGGGGTCTCTGGCCCAGTGAAAGTCCTGTCATCGGCTGCCATTGGGGTGATTCTTTGGGCTTTTGCTAAGGACCCGGTAATTGAATGATGAGAGATTTCATGTAATTGCCGCAGGGCCGTAAGCTCCTGTCTTATAGGTCTATGCTGGCGTGATGCAGCACTCCGTTGACCGCGCCGAGGAGCAGACGTCCTCAGCGTCGATCCTGCTGGTCGAGGACGAGCCGGGGATCGTAGATTTCGTGCGGCGGGGCCTGCAAGCCGAGGGCTTTGCCGTAGAAGCCGAGCTGGACGGGATCGAGGGCGAGCGGCGAGCCCTCAACGACAGTTTCGACTTGATCGTGTTGGACCTGATGCTTCCCGGCAGAGGGGGCCTCGAGATCCTCGCCGCTCTGCGCCAGGCCAAGCCGAGCCTACCGGTGATCGTGCTGACCGCCCGCGGTGAGACCGAGGATCGCGTCGTGGGGCTGGATGCGGGCGCGGTCGATTATCTGGTCAAGCCCTTCTCCCTGGCTGAGCTCGCGGCTCGTGTGAGAGTTCAACTGCGGCTGGCGGCGCAATCGACAACAGGGACACTGCGCGCCGGCGACATCGAGGTGAACATGCTCACCCGCCAGGTGCGCCGGGGCGGCGAGGAGGTACGGCTGTCGACCACCGAGTTCGAGCTGCTCTCCTATCTGCTGCGCCACCACGGACGCGTGCTTTCACGCGAACAGATCCTCAGCACGGTGTGGGGCTACGAGCACGACCCCACCACCAACGTCGTGGATGTCTACATCGGCTATCTCAGACGCAAGCTGAACCGTCCGGGTGACCCGGTCCCGATCTTCACGGTGCGCACGGTCGGCTACCGCCTCGGCGATGGCGTCTAGCGGCCCGGCTCCCACGCCGCCGTCCGGGAGGGTGACTCCCGCAAGTCTGCGCCAGCGTCTGACCGGGATCGGACTGCGCTGGCGCCTGGTGGCGTGGGTCGCGGTGGTGATGCTGATCTGCACGGGGATCACCTTCGTGGCCGTCTATCGAGGTACAGGGACCCAGCTGCGTCACCAGATCGACCAGGAGCTCGCGGGCGACGCGAGCGAGCTATCGCACACCCTCGCCTCCTCGGACGACCGCTCCCCCCGTGGGCTCGCCCGGGTAGCCACCCGCTACGTGCGTGCTCAGCCCTTCAGCGCGAGCTCCACGTTGCTGTTCGTGATCGTCCCAGGGGCGGGAACGAGCACCAACCGCCCCGAGCTCTTTGCTCGAGCCGCCCCCGATAATGGCGAGAGCGCCGCCGTTCAAGCGCAAGAGAACCGTCTCTCCCAGCAACTCATGAGCGCACACGATGGATACTCGACCCTGCGCCTCCCCGACGTCGGTGATCTGCGCCTGCTCAAGCGCACGGTGAACATCCCCGGTGAGAACCGATTGGAGATCGGCCGGCAGATCGAGGCCACCGCCGCCTACGGCGGGGGTCGGGTAACCGTGGGCGTAGGCGAGCCCCTGCTCACAGTCACTCATGCTCAGGGGGGCGTGGCGCGCGCGTTCATCCTCGCGGGCATCCTGACGCTCGCCGGGGCGCTGCTCGCCTCCTACCTGATCGGCACCCGCGTGTCGCGTCCGTTGCGTCGCATGGCTGCCGTGGCCGCCCAGGTCGACGCCGGCGACCTGCATCCGCGCATCCACGACGTGGACAGCCAGGGGGGCGAGGTGCGGGTGCTGGCGGTGGCTTTCAATCACATGCTCGACCGGCTGACAGACGCCTTCGCGGGCCAGCGCGCGTTCGTCGCCGACGCATCCCATGAGCTGCGCACGCCCCTGACCGTGATCGGCGGCCAGCTCGAGGTACTCGCCTCCCAGCTGGACCCGTCGGGTGAGGAGGTGCGTCGCGTGGAGCGCCTCGTACGCGCCGAGATCGCCCGGATGAGCCGCTTGGTCGACGACCTGCTGCTGCTCGCCAAGGCCGAGCAGACACAATTCCTGCGCCTGCAGCCGATTGACCTACCCGTCTACGTCCAGGAGCTATGGGACGGGATGAGCCTGATCGCCGACCGGCGCTTCGAGCTGGGCCCCGTCCCGGCTGGGACGCTGAGAGCCGATCCCGACCGCCTCGCCCAGGCGCTGCGCAACCTGCTGAGCAACGCGATCGCGCACACAGCTCCCGGAGAGGGCATGGTGCGGCTAAAGGTCGAGCGCGACGGCGCAGATCGCCTGCGTTTCGTCATCGAAGACGACGGGCCGGGCATCCCCGCGGAGGAGCGCGAGCGCGTGTTCGACCGCTTCCACCGAACCGACGCGGCCCGGGATCGCGCTTCCGGCGGTACCGGACTGGGGTTGGCGATCGTGCGTGCGATCGCCGAGGCCCACGGAGGGCGCGTCGCGGTGGGATACCGACCCGAAAGCGGGACGAAGATCGAGCTCGAGCTCCCGGGCTTCACCGCCTCGCCCACCCGCGAGCAAGACGCTGCGCTGGCCGGGCCGTCCACCAGATGACGCGACGCCGACGCCGACTCCGTCTGCCGGTGCCTGCCACGGCGGTGCGCGTCTGCCCGAAGCGCAGGCTGACGCGCAGGGCGCGAACCTCGGCTCAGGGGGCCTGCAGCGAGTGCGCAAAGCGCATCGTCAATGAGTGCGGCGGCGCGAGATCCACACCATCGGGGTTCGCCAGATAGCCAGGCCGCGAACCGGGTTCGTGGGTATGGCCGTACTGCCACACGATGCGATTGGTGTGAGGGTCGATCACGATCACACGATCGTTCTTGTCGTCGTTTGCCAGCACATCCCCGTTTGGCAATGGCAGCGCCAGCGAGGGCTGATCGAGCGCGCCCGCGCCCGTGGGTTCGTAGCGCCACAGCAGCCGGCCGGTCGCGGTGAACGTCTCGATCGCACCTGGGTTGGTGTAGTCGACGGAGAGGAACACGCCGGGGCGCACCTCGTTGGTGTCAGAGGGATAGCTGAAGCCCGGTGGATTGGTGTCCGTGACCGGACTCCCGTCGGGCTTGAGGATGTCAATCCAATCGCCGTTGATCTCGGTGACCACGGTGTCGCCGTCGCTCATCGGGAAGGCCCCGTTGGGACTGCCGTAGGACACGCCCAGTTCGTGCGTGCAATTCCCCGTCTCACCCAGCTGTTGAGTCACGTGTTGAGCCGGAGGGCGAATGACGACCAGACGACAGTTCTTGATGTCCGCCGAGAGGATCGCGCCACCGGGCGTGAGCATGGCGTCGTCGGGGTTGTGCAGATAGCCCGGTTCCGAGCCGGGCACGCCCGGATGCCCATAGCGAAAGACGATCCGCCGGTGAGCGACGTCGACGACGCTGATCACAAAATCGTCCTCCTGGGTGGCGACGATCTCACGCCCGTCAGGTGAGTAGAAAGCGTCGTCGGGCAATTCGAACGACTGGCCCGGGGCGAGATCTCCCGGTTCCGGGAAACGCCACAGCACTGCGCCCCTGGGGCTGACCTCCAACAGCCGGTTGTTGTCGCGATCGGCAATCAGCACCGGGCCCGGCAGGACGCTCGGGTCCGAGCCCCGCCACAGGCCCTCACCCAGCGGGTTGCGTGATCGTGGGTTGCGGCCATGAACAGCGGACCCGCTTCCGAGGCCCTGGCCAACCAGAACGATCAGAGCCGCTACGACAGCCAGCACCGCCGTTGCTGCGAGGACCCGCCGACGCATGATCACCCGTCGCCGGGCAGCCGTCACGTGCCCACCATGTCGATAGCGAGCACGCCGCTAGCATGGACTGGCCATCTCAAGCGTGGATCGGCCGCTGATGAGAAGCCACTCACACGCAGACAGATCCCCTGCACCCTCGATTTTCGTTCGTCACCGAGGTTTGAGCCTCTGCGCCCGTCGCTCTTGGGCCTCGCGCTTGAGCTGGGCTTGCTTTCCGGCTATCTCGGCGGTGCGCTCGGCTTGACGCTCCTTGGCCAAGCTGCGCGACTTAGCGGCGTTGGCGATGTGATCCTTGCGCTCTTGTTGCTGGTCCATATGGCCTCCTCGTAGAACCAGTCACTCTACGCCCCTGCACAACACCCACAGGGCCCGAGGCTCAGGCTTCTTTAGCGGAACCAAATAATTCTCTGCCAATCCCGCCGCCGGCGAGCAGCGGCTGCCTCCGTGACCCGCCAAGTAGTCGTATCAAATAACACAATCTCGCTGAACCTCGGCTTCTTCCCCTCGGTGGTGCTGTTCGCTTCGGTGATCGCGATCCCGGCGGTCGGCTGGTGGCGCTTCAACATGAACCCTCTGGCGCTGATCGTCTTCATCGCCCTCATCGCCTACGTGGCGCTCACCAAGCTCGACGTCCAGGGCGAACTACGCGCCACACCAGATAGTGGCGAACATGTCGCACCACACCCGCACCCACGCCCGCGGCCGATCCTCGACCCGGAGTTCGACTGAAGCAGCTGACGCCTCGACGCCGCGTCCAGAGGTGAAGTAGGTGCGATAGATGCGCTCGCCGTCGCGCACGAATACGCTGAGGCCGAACGTCTCGCTCAGAAGGGGATGTCCTCGGCGTCGGTGCTTTAGGGCATGGACGATCGATGCCGTGAGCCGAGCTCAGAGCACGAATGGGATCAGCATCTTGGTCTTTGTTCTGTAACTCGGGTAGGCACTGGGAAACGACGCGGCCATTATCTTTTCCTCGACTGTCGCGCTGTAGATGAAATAGATACCCAGCACCACCACGGCGATGAACCAATAGAACGTGACGGCCAGCGCTGTGCCCAGCATTGCCAGCAGGATGCCCGAATAGATCGGGTGCCTGACGAGTTGGTAGGGACCCGAGGTGACCAGTTCCGGCTCGTCCTTTTGCGTCATCGGCATCCCCCAATTGTGGCCCAGATAGACCCTGGCCCACACCGCCAGACTCAGGCCGCTCAGCAAGAAGATCAGCCCCACCACGTGCAAGACCTGATTGTGAACAGTCACGCGGTGCCCTTTGAAGACAGTCAGGAACAAGATCACCAGGACGATCACGACCAGCCGAGGGACCACGGTCAGCCTTGGCCGGGTGCCCTTCTTGACACGGGCGGCGGAGACCATCCAATAGATCCACCACACGATCCAGGCGGCCGCGAAGACGCTCGTCAGCGCACTCATACACGCAGCCTAACCCTGACCGTCCGGAGAGGCGTAAGTCGCTGACATGGGTCGGCGAGGGAGGAGGTTCCGGGCGGCGCTTATGATTCCTCGCGCATCTATGGTCCGCGACAAGCGCATCCTCGTCTACGACGACGTCCACACCGAGGGGCTCACGCCTCGGGAGATGGCACGCTCGCTACGCGATGCGGGTGCCCGCGAGGTGCCCGAGATTGTCGTGGCCCGTCAGTCCTACAGCGGAGGGTGATGTGCGGACGCGTGCGAAGGAACGGTCGATGAAGGGATCCAACGTGCAGCGAAGTAATCAGGGCCGTCCGGGTCCTCCTCCGTGTGCCATCGCGGCAGCGATCCTCGTCCTGGCGGTGGCCGCGCTATCAGCCCCGGGGAGCGCGGAGGCTGAATCGCACACACAGGGGATCGATACCGGCAACAGCCTGAATGCTGTCGCGTGTGTCCCGGAGAGCACCGATTGCGTTGTTAGCGACAGCAAAGGCAACGCGTTCTACTCGACGGACGTGAGCGCCACCGCGTCCGCGACGTGGAAATCGTGGAGCGGACCGGTCGCACCTAGTCAGGCTGTCGCCTGCCCGTCGAGCTCGCTGTGCGTGCTGGCCGACGGCGTAGCCGCAGAAGGCGGTGGTGGCAACGTGTACTACGCCACCTCGCTGGGCGGTGCCTGGAAAGAAGCGTTCAGCCCCGTCTTCGGTGTGGATGCGATTTCCTGCGCGTCGACATCCCTTTGCGTTACCGGGCAGAAGGAAGGGGAGCGCCGCTATTCGACCAAGCCGGACTCGGAAGAATGGGAAGCAATTCTGCGGTCCGAATCGACCGAGGCACTTGGAGAGATCACTGCTGTGGACTGCCTCACCACGTCGTTCTGTGTGGCCGTGGACAGCACAGGTTACATCCACGTCGCCAACACCCAAGCAAAAATCAAAGAAGAAACAGGCTGGAAGTCGACCGACATTGACAGCGCGACCGCGCTCACGGGCATCGCATGCACCTCGACGACATCCTGCGTCGCCGTCGACGGTGAAGGCAACGTACTTGACCTCACGATCAACGGCAGCGACGAAGCGACGGTCGCCAAGCACGACGTCGACGGCACCAGCAAACTGACCGCGATCGCCTGTACGGGCCTCGCCTGCGCCACCGTGGACAGTCAGGGCAACATCTTCCTGTCGGCTGACGGCGGAAGCAGCTGGACCAAACAGTTCGCGACCGGCACGGACCTCACCAGCGTCTCGTGCTCCTCGAACGCACTCTGTCTCGCCGCTGACACGATGGGCGAAGTCATCGCATTTGCCTCCGCTCGGGCGAGCGTCGAAGCCTGCGGCGGTGGCGGAGGGGTGCACCCGCTGGGTGGCGGTGGCTATGAACTTTGCGGGGTTGTGAATCCGCACGGCACGTCGGTCGAAGCTTGCAAGTTCGAAGTGGGGACCGAAGCACACACATATACACACATGTTTCCCTGCGAATCCTCATCGCTCTCCGGTAAGGAAGAACCGGTGGAAGTCACCGCGAAGCTCCAGGGCCTCGAGCCCGCCATTAATTATCACTACCGTCTCTCCGTGACGAACAAGAACGGGACCGAATCCGGTCCGGAAGAACAATTCAAGACTGAACCCGTACCGCCCGGCGTGATCAGTGAGTCTGTCTCAGCCGTAACCGAAGGTTACGCGACCCTCGAAGCGCAGATCGATCCCGGCGGGGAAGCCACCTACTACGCCGAATACGGAACAAGTCCCTGCGGGGCTAGCACATGCGGGACCAAGACATCAGGCGAAGGCTTCCTCATCGGCGATACCCAGGAAGAGGGCAGTCTCGAGATCACCAATCTAAAGCCAAATACCACCTATCACTACTGGGTCGTGGCGACGAACTCCGCTGCTCCAGCAGGCGTGCATGGCGAAGCGCAAGAATTCACGACGCCGAAGAGCTGGGAAGAAATACGCAACCAAGAAGACGAACACCTCTTCAAACAAAGAGTCCAGGAAGAAGCCAAGGCTAAAGCCGAAACAGAAGCCAGATTTGCGCTAGCAGCAAAGGAGCACCAGGAAGAAGAAGCTGCTGTGGCGGCCCAGAAGAAACGAGAAGAAGCCGCCAGCAAATCCCCGTCGATCGCGATAGTGAAGGTCAGGGTGAGATCCTCCAGCGTTACGATCACGCTCGATGCCTCACAAGCTGGCACGGTCACGATCACAGGCGGTGGCCTGAAGAAGACGGTCAAGAACATCGCGGCGGGCTCCCATCAGATCATCGTCCCGCTCACCAAGGCCGGCAAGAGGGACCACAGGCATCACAAGAAGGTCAAGATCACGGTGCAGCTGAAGGCCGCCGGCAAGACGGTGTCCGAGTCAAAGACGGTCAAGTTGTAGAACGCGGCAGATGGCGGCGTCTGGTGGGGCGATCGGACCGCTGTCGCGTGCTCGACCGCGGCGCTACCGAGAATGGCCTCGCCACACGGGCGACCGGTCTCCGTCACGGGGATGGCGGCCACCTCATCGGCTGCCTCGGGCTCCTCGTCGACCAGCTCGCGCAGCGCGTTCAGGGCAGCATCCTGCGAATCGCACCAGGCGATCAGATTTCCCGCTGAGCTGAAGATTCCGTAATTCACTGCCTTTCCAGTCTACCTCGGCTGGGTGTCGATGTCACGCGTTTCTAATGTCGGCAACGCACCGCAGGACTTGATCGGGTGCCGCCCACAGCGAGCGATGCTCGGAGCTCTCCCACGGCCGGTCGAGGCAGATTCCGAGCCCGGGGAGGAGGTCGACATGAGCGATGTGGTCGCCGTTCTTCGGCCAAGCGTTTGCATTGGCGTGCGCCGCTTCCTCCGATGTCCACGTCGAGATCGCGAAGTGCAGCACGCTGTAGATCTTCTCGATCTTCCGCGGTCTCTGCTGGAGCTCGTAGTTCGACGTCAAGCTCCGCAAGAGCGCCTCTCGGTCATGCCGGCTCGTGGCGAAGGTCACCCGGAATACCACACGGGGCTCCAGCACCGGCTCGACAACGAGTTCTGAGGGGACACCCTCAGGCAGGCTGATCGAGGTCAGCGGCACGCTGGTCGCAGCGCGTATCGGCGTGGGTCCTCTGGAGGCATCGTTTCCCTTATCCGACCGGCAGCGGCAAACGGGACACCGTCCGTCCGATCGGCGCGGCACACTCCACGATTCACCTCGATTGGCCTACACCGACAGGAGCGCTGATGACCGACCGTGACCTCCAGCCTCGAGAGCTTTCCACCGCACGCGGGAACTTCCTGACCGTGCTGGTCAACCTCGCTACCGGGCAGAGTCGTGTCCTCAGTGACGCCGAAGCAGCGCGGGCAGCCGCAGACGCGACTGGCAGGCAAGCCAACAGGAGTAGCGGCTTGCGTATGCTCAGCAGCAGCGCTTCGTGAAGCTGACGTTCGCGCTGCCAGCCCGCTACGCCGAGATCGACCCCGAGAGCGGGCTGCTGGAAGACGAACGGATTACCAGAACCACGGTCAGACCGTGGCAGATTCCACGCTCTATACGTAGCGATCACCACGGTCTATCCGTGGCAGCACCACGGTCTATGCGTAGCGGTCACCACGCTCGTCACGAACCGCCGGGGTCCGGGACGAAATGAAAACGTCGAGTCCCGCCGCGCTCAGTCCTGCTCCGGGTTCAGGATGCGTCGGCTGGCAGTAGCCTGAATGCCTTGGGGCCGGTCAGTGGTTTCAGCTTGCGGAAGTTGCGTTCGTCGAGGGTTGCGATGTCGATCGTCTGCAGGCGTGCGGCGAGGACGACGAGCGAGGCGTCGGCGAGGCTGAGTTCCATCGCTTCGTGGCGCTTGGCGACGGCGATCGTTTCGTGGATCGCGGTGGGCCACCATTCGAGTTGGTATGCGCCGCTGTCGAAGTTCTCGCGCAGTACGCGTACCGCTCTGGGGCTGCCTTGCCACGCGACGAGAGTGTCGAGCTCGGCCACGATCAGTGGGGTCGTGCTGAGCTCCTCTTCGGTCGTCTCCATCCACTCGCGGACGGGCCGATGGTTGATGTCGGCCCGGTCCATGAAGGCGAGGACAACCGATGTGTCGAGAACGATCAGTTCTCTCCAAACCCGGTCTTCGCCAGATACTCCTCGACGTTGGTGGAGAGATCGCCGGGGCCGGCGAACACGCCGCATCCCTGCGGCTTGGCCCTTTTCGCCGGGGCGGCCGCGGCTGCGAGGGCGTCACGGATAAGCGCGGCCTTCGTGGTGCCTTCGGCGGTCGCGCGGCGGTACAGCGCTCGATCGACCGCAGGATCCAGGTAGATGCTCGTCTTCTTCATCTCCTACCTCACGATACCACCTACCACCTACCACCCGTCACCCAAGCCAACTGAGTTCTTCTCCTTGCCATATCAGCGGATCGCCGCGGGCGGGCGGGAGGATGAAGAACCAGCCCAATAAACAGCAGAGTAGGCTTGAACTTCGTGTCCTAAAAATTCAGCAGAGCAGGCTTGGATGTTCGCCGGCAGAATCAGCGCGCGAAGTCGCGCCTGCTGGCCGAACGTCCAAGACCTGCGAAGGTTTGAGGGAGGGAGGATCTGTGGGTTCTTCGGCTGTGGGTCGGCGTGGGACAGCGCGGCTGGATCGTCGTGCGGTTCCGGCCGTGCTGCTGCTGGCCGTGGTTTTACTCACAGGCTGCGGAGGTTCCTCAGGCAGCAGTTCATCGACAGGCACGAGCGCGCCCGCGAAGGCCACGACGGCGAGCGCGAGCACATCGCCATCGAGCACGGGTGGTCCCGCGGCAGCGTCAGGGGGCCGGTTTGCGTCAATGCGCGAGTGCCTGCGGAAGAACGGCGTCACGCTGCCCAAGTCGACCATCGGACGGCAACGCCCACCGGGCGCCGGAGCTGAACTGCCAAAGGGCGTGACGCGCGCGCAGTACGAAGCGGCGCTGAAAAAGTGTGGCGGCGGCTCTCTGGGCAGCGGCAATCGCAAGAGCAGCTCCGCGTTCAACGCGGCGCTCTCCAAGTTTGCGGTGTGCCTGCGCGAACACGGCATCAAGCTGCCGGCGCCGAACACCTCGGGCACCGGCCCCGTCTTCGATACGAAGGGCGTGAACACGAAAAGCGCCCAGTTCAGAGTCGCCGAGACCAAGTGCGCCAGTGCCCTGCGCGCCGGCTTTACCGGTGCCTCTGGCGCGCGAGGTAAGGCCGGAGGGTCGCCGGCGACAGCCGGTGGGGCGCCGGGGAGTACAGGCGCCGCAGGCGCCGCTGGCTCTGCAGGCCCAATCAAAGCGGCTCCCAAGTTCAGGCCAAAGATAAAAGTCCCGCCGAAGCTCACGAGGGAACTCGAGAAGTTCACGGCCTGCATGCGCGAACATGGGGTGACGAGCTATCCCGAGCCGGAAGGAGCAAGCTTCAACCTCAGCCACACCCATATAGATACGCACAGCGCGCAGTACAAAGCGGCCGAAAAGAAGTGCGAACCGATACTGCAGGCCGCGTTTTCCTAGGCCAACGCGGGTTCGGTGTGCTGCTTGCGACGCAGGCGCCAGAGTAGGTAGGCGACGACCAACAGGTTCACCAGCAGCCCGCCAACCTTCAGGACCGTCGCGCTTTTTGTGAGCGCCCAGATCTCCGGGATCAGCAGCAGGGAGGTCGCGATGACCGTCAGCCACTCACCCCAGCGGCGGCGCTTCCACAGCCCGTAGGCCTCGGTGCCCTCGAGCGCGCCATATGCCAGCGCCACCGTGCCGAACACGATGTCCTCGTGGGTGGTGACCTTGCGTACTTTGTCGATGATTTTCCTGATCCCGCTGCCGTTGGGGTCGAGGCCAAGTTTCTGCGCCAGATGGGAGATCTCGTTGGCCCAGTTGGCATGCGGGTGGCTCACGAGCACGGCGCCGACGGCGATCAGCACGATCGCTCTGAACGCGCGCTCGGCCGCGATCCACGGCAACAGCCGATCGTGGCGGGCGGGTGATGGATCCGTTCGGGGCGCCACCGGGCTGCTCGGCATCCGTGCAGACTACCTTCGCTTTAGCCTGGATCCACCGCGTGGCTGCCGTTCCCCTGGATTAGAGTGTTGAGCGGCATGTGTCGCACCCTCTGAGGGCTACATCCAAAAGACACCACCGCCATGCGCCGTGTCTAGCAACATGGAACGGACCGCTTGACGGTCGCGACGGCGGATGTAGCATGGTGGGAGCTCGAGCGTCCGCTCGTCGCAACGAGGGAGGTGGGTTCACGTGCGCGAATACGACTATGTGATCGTCGGAGCGGGCTCTGCGGGCTGCGTGATGGCCGCCAGGCTGAGCGAAGACCCCGACGTCAGCGTGCTGCTGCTCGAGGCCGGCCCGCCGGATGCAAACCAGAACATCCACGTGCCCCTGGGCTATCTCAAGCTCCCCCACACCGAGGTGGACTGGGACTACTGGAGCGCGCCCGAGCCGCTGTGCAACGGCCGGCGCATCCCGCTGCCCCGCGGCAGGGTGCTGGGCGGCTCCTCCTCGATCAACGCCATGGTCTACATCAGGGGCAACCAGCTCGACTACGACTCCTGGGACATCCCCGGCTGGGGCTGGGCCGATCTGTTGCCCTACTTCCTGAAGGCCGAGGACAACGAGCGCGGCGCCTCGGAGTGGCACGCCGCCGGCGGGCCGCTGCCCGTCTCCGAGCAGCGCTCCGGCATCCCCATCACCAAGGCCTTCGTTGAGGCCGCCGTCCAGGCTGGCTTCGCCAACAACGAGGACTTCAACGGCCCCGCCCAAGAGGGCTTTGGCATGTACCAGGTGACCCAGCGCGGCGGCCTGCGGGCAAGCGCCGCCGTCGCCTACCTGCACCCCAACTCGGAGCGGCCCAACCTCACCGTGATGCCCCACATGCTCGTTCAGAAGGTCCTCTTCGAGGGTACCCGCGCCGTCGGCGTGCAGGCCAGCCAGCTGGGTCAGCCCCAGGAGCTGCGCGCGGAGCGCGAGGTGATCCTCTGCGGCGGCGCCTACAACTCGCCCCAGCTCTTGATGCTCTCAGGGGTCGGCCCCGCCGAACATCTGACCATGCGCGAAATCGAGGTGCTGCTGGATCAGCCAGATGTCGGCCAGAACCTCTCCGATCATCCTGGCTGCTTCTGCGTGTGGACCACCCCTGAGCCTGTCAGCCTGCTACAGGCGCTCGAGCCCGCCGCCCTGGAGCAGTACATGGCCTCCCAGACCGGGCCGTTCGCCTCCAACCTGGCTGAGAGCGGTGGCTTCATCAGGATCAGGCCCGACGCCCCCGCGCCCGACGTCCAGTTCCACGTCGCGGCTCTGCAGCTCGTCGACGAGGGCACCACCGATCCCGACTCTCATGGGGTCTGGGCCTCGCCCTGTCTGCTCACGCCGCACAGCCGCGGCTCGGTGAGCCTGGCTTCCAACGATCCCACCGCCAAGCCGATCGTCCACAACGACTTCTACACCTCAGGCGATGACCTGGACGTGATCGTGGCAGGCATGCGCCAGATGCTCGAGATCTGCGGCCAGCCTGCCATGCAGCCCTACTGTGCCACGCCCTTCAACTGTCCCGCGAGCGACTCTGACGAGGCTCTGCGCGCCCACGTGGCACGTACCGCCTACTCGGTCTATCACCCGGTCGGCACCTGTGCAATGGGGTCCGTCGTGGACGAGCGGCTGCAGGTGAAAGGCCTGGAGGGCCTGCGCGTCGTCGACGCCTCGGTGATGCCGACGGTCCCTCGCGGCAACACGAACGCGCCGACGATCGCGATCGCCGAGCGCGCCGCCGACCTGATTCGCCACGGCGCCGCGATTGCGTCCGAGGACGCCGCGGTCAGCCATCTCGCGCAGCGCGTTTGACGAGAGTCTGAGGAGAAGTAGGCTGTGTCGATGGAGGTCACAAGCATCGGCGAGCTCGTCAAGGTCGTCGACGGCGGCCCAACGCTCGATGGGATCGTGTTCGACACTCCGAGCAGGTCCAAGGTCGTGGTGGCCGTCGTGGAACCCGGCAGGGGTCCAGTGTTCCGAACGGTCCATCCGAAGACATTGACCGAGCGCACAGAAGAAGGCCCCGATGACCGAGCGCTGCAGCTGCTCATCCGGCGGACGCCGACGGTCGTTCGCGGCGCGGCAGGCGGCGGGAGCGCCCTCGGGCGCGGACAGGCCGGTCACGCGCGTGGCACGATGCACCGCACGACCGGCAAGTAGAGCCTATCGCACCATGATACCATTTCTGGCATGGATACTACTTCCGGTATGGAGTCGTTCGGCGAACTGTTGCGGCGATTGCGGGAGGGCCGGCTGAGTCAGGGGGCACTGGCGCTGCGTGCCGCGACCAGCCAGTCGTATGTCTCGAGGGTGGAGGCGGGCGAGGTCCAGCCGACGCTGGGTCAGGCGGAGCATCTCGTGAATTGCCTCGGCTACGAGCTGCGGATACGGGTGGAGCCGTTGCTCCGGCGCAGCGATCGCGGGGCGTTGGTCGATCAGCTTCAGATGAGTCCGCAGGAGCGGATGCAGAGCGCGGCGGCGCTGCACAACGCGATGGTTGAGATGAGAGCAGGTTTGGGTGGCTGATCACGGGGCGCTGAACCCCGCTGGGTTGCTCGGCGCGCTGTCGGAGTGCGGTGTCGACTTCGTGGTGATCGGCGCAATGGCCGTGGGAGTGCACGCGGAGGTTCGCGCGACCGGCGACCTCGACGTGATGGTCCCGATCGGAGATGAGGCCAACAAGCGTGCTCTACAGGATGCGCTGGAGCAGCTGGGCGCCGTGCTGCTGTCATCCGAGCAGGGTGGAGTGGACCCTGCCGCGGGCGAGGAGTATCCGACGGTGATGTTCCGCACGCGCTACGGCAAGCTCGACATCCTGTACCGGCCCGACGGCAGTGACAGCTATTCGAAGGTCAAGCAACGCAGCCTCGAGACCAAGATCAACGGCCAGCGCGTCCACGTTGCCGGCAAGGACGACCTGATCCGCATGAAGCTCGCCGCCGGGCGCACCGACGACCTCCGCGACGTCGCCAACCTCACGTCTTCTGAGCTGGGAGTCCCGCGCCGGGTCTTCGCCTCGATGGCGCTTGCCCCCGAGGTCGACCACGAGTGGGCCCGCGACCTCGCCGCTGTGCGAGCCGCGTACTTCGACCCGTCCAGTCGCGTGCGGATCGCCGAGAACACGAACCTGCAGATCGAGGCCCGCAGATCGGACCTCACCGACCGGCAGATCGAGCAATGGGCACACGCCCTGGCCGAACGCCTCGACGCTGCCGGCGTCATCGCCCACACCGACATCGACATGCAGATACGCGACTCCTGAGTGGGGACGGTGCCGGTGGGACGCCGGTGAATGAGTCGGTTGCGCTCAGCGAAGCCGCGCTGGCGAAGCACAAACCAAAGCGAGGGTCGACGAGGTTCTCCACCCTGTAGGCTCGCAGGAGCTGGTGGGCAGCGAGCGGGAGGAGCGGACGTGAGCGAAGTGGTGCAGATGGGGGTCAAGGACGGTGTGGCGCTGTTGACGCTCAACCGGCCCGATCGCCTGAACGCGTGGACCGCGGAGATGGAGCGTGTCTACTTCGGAATGCTCGAGGAGTGCGGGCAAGCGGAGGAGGTTCGCGTGATCGTGGTGACGGGCGCCGGCCGCGGCTTCTGTGCGGGCGCGGACATGCAGGAACTGCAGGCGCTCGGCGACGGCAAGCTGGACGTTGACGTGGAGGCTGCCCGGGAGCGTCGCCCGCAGACCTTCCCGCACTCGATCCCCAAGCCGATCGTCGCCGCCATCAACGGCGCGTGCGCGGGGATCGGCTTGGTGCAGGCGCTGATGTGCGATGTGCGCTTCGCCGCCGACGGGGCCAAGCTGACAACCGCGTTCGCCCGCCGGGGGCTGGTGGCCGAGCACGGCATCTCCTGGATGCTGCCGCGGCTGATCGGCCCCGCGCGGGCGCTCGACCTGCTCCTCTCCGGCCGTGTGGTGTTGGCGGAGGAGGCGCAGGCGCTGGGCCTCGTCAACCGCGTATCGGCGCCCGAGAAGCTGCTCGAGGAGACGCTGGACTACGCGCGCGAGCTCGCCTCGAAGTGCTCGCCGGCGAGCATGGCCACGATGAAGCGACAGGTCTACGCCGACCTCGACCGCGCGCTGCCCGATGCCCTCGCCGGCGCCGATCAGCTGATGCTCGAGTCCTTCACCGCCCCCGACTTCGTCGAGGGAGTCACCAGCTTCGTGGAGCGGCGCGACCCGCGCTTCGCGCCACTGGGTGCCTAGCGCATGTGCGCCTTGACGCGGCGGTGGCCTTGACCTCCACGGGTGCAGACGGATCGAAGGTGAGGCTGCGTCAGGCAGTGCTCGTCGCGGCCGAGCTCGAGCCCGTGGCATCCGCGTTGAGAGTCGCGCTTGACCTCGACGAGCCGTTTCGCGACCCCGGGGTCGGCGCATTCGGGCTCGCCAACGTGGTGTTCGCGCTGGGCGACTGCTTCGTCGAGGTCGTCTCGCCGATCGAGCCGGATACCGCGGCCGGCCGCTACCTCGCGCGCCACGGCGGCGATGGCGGTTACATGGTGATCTTCGACTTGGAGGATCTGGATGGCGCGCGCGAGCGCGCGAGGGGGCTGGGCGTGCGCGTGGCGTGGCAGATCGACCTGCCCGACATCTCGGCCACGCACCTGCACCCGGCCGATATGCGCGGTGCGATCGTCTCGCTCGACCGCTCCGAGCCCTACGGCACATGGCGCTGGGGCGGGCCGCGGTGGACCGGACGGGTCGGCGCCGGCGCGCCTGGACGCCTGGCGGGGGTCACGCTCGCGGTGAGCGATCCGGCGGCCGTGGCGGCGCGCTGGGCAGAGGTGCTGGGCCTCGGCGTGAGCGGTGAGGATCGGCCGGTGCTGCGCCTGGATGGCGGCGAGGTTCACTTCGAGACGGCCGCGAGCGAGCGCGCGGAAGGGCTGGTGGAGATCACGGTCGAGCTCCCGCACGAGCTGCCCGGCGGACGCGAGGCGATCGAGCTCGGGGGCGTCCGCGTGCGGCGGGTTGGCCCCGGGTAGCTGACCGGGCATGGCGAACTGGCGATGCCATGGAGAGTTAGAAGACGCCGAAATCACGGGCATCGGTTTTGAGGAGAGTGGGCATCGTTCCTCACCTTTGGCGCCGGTCCGCGTTTCTGCCCGAGGCGCAACCTCGCGTTTCTGGAGTCAAAGACGGCGATGGCGATGATCGCCCGCAACTTCGAGATCGAGCTCGACGAAGCAGGCGGCCCGGTCACCGAGCGGTTGAGCTTCACCCTGATCCCACGTGGTCTGCGCATTCGCCTGCGGGAGCGCACTCGACAGAAGCCGATCGTAGGCTCGGCGGCTCGGGTCGAGCTGGCGCCCACCGGGTATGGATACGCTGCTGGGATGCAAGATTCGGCGCTTTGGCGTACGGTCGCGTGAGCCCTCAGGGGCAGACCCTCACGGTCATCGGCCGGCGCTTGGACCCGGGCGACCACGAGCTGCGCGACTTCCTGACGCGAGCGGCGCAGCCGTATGAGTTCTACGAGTCCGACGGCGCCGAGGGGAAGGCGCTGCTCGAGCGCCACGGCGTCGCCACGGACGGATTGCCGGCGGTGATAGACGGCGAGGAAACCTACGAAAACGCGACGATCGTGATGCTGGCCGAAGCCTGGAACGCGCGGACGCCGCCCACGCGCTCACATTACGACCTCGCGATCGTCGGCGCCGGTCCGGCGGGCCTGGCCGCGGCCGTCTACGGCGCATCGGACGGGCTCTCCACGATCGTCTTCGAGCGGGACATACCGGGCGGGCAGGCCGGCCACACCTCGATGATCGAGAACTTCTTCGGCTTTCCCTCCGGCATCGAGGGGGCGACGCTCGCGAGGCTCGCCGCCCGGCAGGCGGAGGGCTTCGGCGCCGAGCTGCAGCTGCTCCGCGGCATAAGACAGGGCACTGCCCGCGCGGAGGGCGGCATGCGTATCGAGTCGACCGACGGCATCGAGGTCACGGCGGATGTCGCGGTGGTCGCACCCGGGATGGAGTGGCGCAGGCTCGAGGTCGACGGCGTCGAGCAGCTGCTCGGCCGCGGCGTCTACTACGGCGCCGGTCGAAGCGAGTCGGTTGCCTGCGACGGCAAAGAGGTCGTCATCGTGGGCGCCGGGAACTCGGCGGGGCAGGCCGTGATGAACTTCGCCGATGCGTATGCGCGCGTGACGATGGTCGTGCGCGGCGACTCGCTCGCCAAGTCGATGTCGGCCTACCTCGTCCAGCGCATCGAACAGAACCCGCTGATCGATGTCCGTCTTCGCTCGCGCGTTCGGGGGCTCGATGGAGACGAGCGGTCATTGCGCTCGGTCACGATCGAAGACGCCGCTGGTACGGTCGAGCGCCACGACGCGGACCGGTTGTTCGTGTGTATCGGGGGCGAGCCGCGCACCGCGTGGGCGACCGAGAGAGGCTTCGAGATAGACCAAGCCGGCTACCTGTTGACGGGCCCTGATCTGCTCAGGGGAGGCAGCCGGCCGGCGAGCTGGCCGCTCGAGCGCGACCCGCTCGCGCTCGAGACGTGCGTTCCCGGGATCTTCGCTGCCGGCGATGTGCGCCACGGCTCGACCAAGCGGGTTGCCGGGGCGGTGGGTGAGGGGGCGATGGCCGTCGCGCTCGCCGAGCGCCGCCTGGAAGAGCTCGCCCGCGCCTGAGGCTCTAAGGGAGCGCGTAAGCGCCCACAGAGGCAAAGAGGACGCGGTTCCGGGCCGCTCGAGGAACCCTCATCGTCGCGCCCGTGAGGGCGTATCGACTCGGGCGGCGCGGCCTCACACCTCTGGTGGCCTCGCTCTTTGCGGCTCGGTTCCGCGTCCGCGCAGAACATAGCCACCGCTCGGCGTCGATTTCAATACCCCAACCGTCGCCTTGTCGCACGCTGCGGAAAAAACGTATTGGCCGTATGGCCCGGTCAGCTCTGCGAGAACGCTCTGGCTAAAGGCCAGCGCAAATACACTCGCCGGAACATCTCGCCACCAGCAAAGACCACCCACTACGGGTGGCAAGGAGGATCGACGATGACTCAGCATCAGCACAGTCCGGTGAAGACCCAGCACCATCTCGCCAAGGCTCTGCACCCCAGCCCGCGCGTGCTCAAAGAAGCGATGGGCGAGGTCGACGGGTTCAACGCGAAGTTCGCCGTGCTCATCACCAGATTGGTCGGCACGATGTGGTGCGCCTACCTGTTCGCCGCCATCGCCCTCTTGGGTCTGAGTCCGGCGCTTGAGCCCGGAGGGGAGGGACTTGTTGCCTGGATCGCCCAGACGTTCCTGCAGCTCGTGCTGCTATCGGTGATCATGGTCGGGCAGAACGTGCAGAGCCTGGCCGCCGATGCGCGCTCCGCGAACACCTTCAAAGACGCGGAGGCGATCCTCGACCGCCTCGACGTGCGTACACAGGGTGGTCTGAAGACGATCCTCGACCGGTTGGACGAACTCGCCCCAGATACGGCGGCTCAAAGCGGGTCCGGTCCCGTCACGGGATAGGTCGGGCTCTAAGCACCGCGGCGCCAGGATGCGAGCGTGTCAACAGGCCTCGCGGAGCTGCATGGCCGGAACGAGCGGGCTTGGCGGCTGGGGCGGAACGACTGGACCCGGGGACCGCGGGGATCGCGGATGTCGTTGCGGAATACGGTTCCCGGCACGAGGCGGCGTGCCGTCGCACGCGCGACGATCGCCTCCGCCACGAGCGCCTCATCGACCTCGTATTGCACATCGAACAGAAGTTCTCGAAGTAGTCTGATTCGCGTCCGCATCTTGCTGGTCTAAGTCTGTATCGGCAACATCCGCGGCAAATACCACGCGACCCGCGGTCTGACTAGACGGGCGTATGAAGGGATAGCGCTGGATACCCCACAGCCAGGCCACAGCGAGGAGTCCGTCCATCCCCGACACGCGTGGCAAGGCTCTGATGCCAGCTTGGGTCCGCTTTTCATTGACGAGCCTCACACTCCGGGAGGAACCGCACACCCCGGGATGAACCTCACACCCCGGGCCGGCGGTACTTGCGCGTCGTGGGGCAGCGCTCGAGCAACCCCAGCTCCACGAGCGTGACGGCATAGCGGTGGGCCGTGCTCGGGCTCATGCCGAGATCGCCGGCGAGCTCGACGATCCCGCGCGCCTCGCCGTTCGGACCGAAGCAGGCGAGGATCGAAAACCCTCGAAGCAGCGACAGCGACAGTCGCGGATCGACGGCGTCGCTCGACACGGAGCCACTGCTGTGCGGCGCTTGCGCGCCCGCGCCGTGAGCGGGTGTTGTTCCAGCGACGTTTGGTGCAGGCGCGGGGGAGGCGGCCTGATCGCCGTCTCGCAACGGGGCGTGCAGCGAGTTGGCGATCAGCGTGGAGATGCTCGGGGCGCGGCTCTGGGAGGCGGTGCGCACCACCTCGTCGACCTGAGCAGGGGAGAGCGTGATGGAGACGGAGAGGGGCTCGTGATTCGTCATCAGGCGATGATTGCAGATGCAGACGATGGTCTGCATCGGCGGCTCCCCAAACAGGTCTCCGCGGCATCATCAGACGCCTCGAGAAAGTCAAGGATTTAGGACGATATGCGTGGGTGTCGAGTCAGCGCAGGCGACACGAGGCTCCTCGTCGCAAGGCCGCCGAGAACGAGCTGATCGAGCTGATCGGCGCCGGTGAGGTCCGTCGCACGGCGCTTGGCGACGGCGCGCTCCTGCAGGTCGCCTTATGGCCGCCCGACCGGCTCCTGCACCCGCCGGGTAGCCTGCAGCGCGATGTCCATCACGGTCACCCTCCCGGACGGAAAGGCGCTCGAGCTTCCCGACGGCGCCACCGGCGCCGACGCCGCGATGGCGATCGGGCCGGGGCTCGCGCGCGCGGCGCTCGCGATCGAGTTGAGGCCACCTGACAGGGTCGCCGTGGGGGGTGGCGAGGGGACGGGAGAGGGCGCCGGGAAGGACTCCGAGGTGCGCGACCTCGCCCGCGAGCTGCCCGACGGGGCGCGGATCGCGATCGTGACGAATAAGAGCGGGGAGCAGGCGCTCAGCCTGATCCGCCACGACGCCGCGCACGTGCTCGCGGCGGCGGTGATGGAGCTGTACGAGGGCGTGAAGATCTCGATCGGCCCGCCGATCGAGGACGGCTTCTACTACGACTTCGAGTTCCCCGACGGCACGGCGATCTCGCAGGACGACTTCCCGGAGATCGAAGAGCGCATGCGCGCGCATGTGAAGGCGGCGGAGGCGTTTGCGCGACGGGACGTCTCGCCGGCCGAGGCGCGCGAGCGCTTTGTTTCAGAGCGCCAGGATTACAAGGTCGAGCTGATCGACGACCTCGTCGCCAACGCTGGCTCAGCCCATCCGCTGGAGACCGTGTCGCTGTACACGAACGGCCCGTTCACCGACCTTTGCCGCGGGCCGCACGCCCCGACCACGAAGACCGTGGGCGCGTTCAAGCTGCAGTCCGTCGCGGGCGCGTACTGGCGCGGGGACTCTTCGCGCACGATGCTCACCCGCATCTACGGCACCGCGTTTTTCTCCAAGGAAGATCTCGAGGAGCACTTGGAGCGGATCGAGCAGGCGAAGGCGCGCGACCACCGCAAGCTGGGCCGCGAGCTCGATCTGTTCATGTTCTCCGAGCTCTCGCCCGGCGGCCCATTCTGGAAGCCAGCCGGGATGGCGATCTGGAACGCGCTCAGCGATCTCTGGCGGTCCGAGAACCTGGCGCGCGGCTATCGCGAGGTGAAGACGCCGATCCTCTACGACGTCGAGTTGTGGAAACAGTCTGGGCACTGGGACAAGTTCAAGGACAACATGTATTTCACCGACGTCGAGGATCGCCCGATGGGGCTGAAGCCGATGAACTGCCCGGCACACATTCAGATCTACAACGATGAGCGACATTCCTATCGCGATCTGCCCGTGCGCTATTCAGAGGCCGGTCTGGTGCACCGCCACGAGCCGAGCGGGACGCTCCACGGCCTGATGCGGGTGCGCCACATCACCCAGGACGATGCCCACATCTTCTGCACCGAGGAGCAGGTGCAGGAGGAGGTGGTGCAGTGCCTGCGCTTCGGTTTTGACCTGTATCGCCTGTTCGGCTTCAAGCCGCGTCTGGAGCTGTCCACCCGGCCCGAGCGGCGCATCGGCACTGAGGAGATGTGGGACCGCGCCGAGGGGGCGCTCGAGGGAGCGCTCAGGGCCGAGGGCCTGGAGTACGAGCTGAACACGGGCGATGGCGCCTTCTACGGCCCGAAGATCGACCTGCACATGACCGACTCGCTCGGGCGTTCCTGGCAGCTCGGCACGGTGCAGCTCGATTACTCGATGCCCGAGCGCTTCGACTTGCACTACACCGGCGCCGACAACTCAGAGCACCGCCCCGTGATGATCCACCGCGCGCTGCTCGGCTCCTTCGAGCGCTTCATCGGCATCCTGATCGAGCACTATGCGGGCGAGCTGCCGCTGTGGCTCACTCCGCTGCAGGCGATCGTGCTGCCGGTGTCTGAGAAGTTCAACCCCTACGGCGCCTCTGTCAGAGACACTCTGCGCAAGGCCGGCGCTCGCGTCGAGCTGGACGACCGCGGCGAGTCGATCGGACGCAAGATCCGCGAGGCCGAGCTGCGCAAGATCCCCTACATGCTCGTGGTGGGCGAGCGCGAGGCGAGCGAAGGAGCGGTGTCAGTACGCGAGCACCGCGCGGGCGACACGGGAACAGTCACGAGCGTGGAGTTCGCCGCACGGCTCGAGCGGGAGATCGGCCGGCGCGGCACCGACGACGAAGTTGTTTAGAGCCCGAAGTTGTTTAGAGCCTGTTCTTCAAAGTTTCAAAGTTGTTCTTTTTGGTGAGCGAACCCTTGCGCACAGCACGCACGCCGCTATACTCGGCCGCCTTGAAGCAGCCCGACAAATCCTCAGAGCGCCACGCATAGCATCCGCTTGACGCGCGACAGCCACAGCTAGTGCCGGTTCCCCGCAGGTTCGACCGGCGCCCGCCCGAGCGGGACACGACGAGGGTCAACGAGCGCATCCGCGTGCCCGAGGTCAGGGTGATCGACGACGAGGGCAACCAGGTCGGCGTGATGAAGACGCCGGAGGCGCTGATCTTCGCCCAGGAACGCGACCTCGATCTGGTCGAGGTCGCGCCGGAGGCGCGCCCACCAGTGTGCCGCGTGCTCGACTACTCAAAGTACAAGTACGAGCAGGCGCAGAAGGTCAAGCAGGCGAAGAAGCACCAGCAGCAGATCACCGTGCGCGAGATCAAGTTTCGCCCGAAGATCGCCCAGCACGACTACGACACAAAGAAGCACCACGTCGAGCGGTTTCTGCGCCACAAGGACAAGGTCAAGGTCACGATCATGTTCCGTGGACGCGAGGTCACCCACCCCGAGCGCGGCACGGCGATCCTCGACCGGCTGGCCGAAGAGCTCTCCGAGCTCGGTGTCGTCGAGCAGCGCCCGATGCAGGAAGGGCGCAACATGACGATGATGATGGCGCCGTCCAAAGCGGTGCTGGCGGGCCGGACCGACGTGGGCGAGATCTCTCCCGGCGCGACCCCGAACGGCGCACATCTCGGCGACGTCGCCTCCGCGGCGATCGAGTCTCCGGCGCACGACGACGTCTCCGCCGCGACGGAGGAGGATGCCCCGGCTGGCGCGGCAGATGACGCCCCAGCCGCCGCGGAGGAGGATGCCTCATCTGGGGCAGAGGAGGAGGCCTCGGCCGGCGCGGAGGAGGCTGCGGGCGAAGAGGGCACGCCCGCCGCGGTGGCAGATGAGACTCCCCCCGAGGAGGGCGCGGACGCCTCCACGGGCACGGCCGTGTCATAATCAGCGGCTCGCGATCATGCCCAAGATGAAGACCCATTCCGGCGCGAAGAAGCGTTTCAAGGTAACCGGCTCAGGCAAGGTGCGCGGTCGCCACCCGTTCACGAGCCACATTCTCGAGAAGAAGTCGCCGAAAAAGAAGCGTGCGCTGGGTGCTCCGAAGATGATCAACGACCACGACGTACCACGGATCAAGCGGATGCTCGGAGTGGGCAAATGACCAGGGTCAAGCGGTCGGTCCACGCCAAGAAGAAGCGTCGCGCGACGCTCGAGCTGACGAAGGGGTTCCGCGGCGAGGCGCACTCGAATTACAAGCGCGCCAAGGAGGCGCTGATGAAGGCGGACGCGTATGCATACCGCGACAGGCGCAACCGCAAGCGCGACTTTCGGCGGCTGTGGATCACCCGCATCAACGCCGCCGCCCGGATCAACGGGATGAGCTACTCGCAGTTCATGCACGGTCTTTCGCTGGCCGGAGTTGAGCTTGACCGCAAGGTGCTGGCTGACATCGCCGTGCGCGACGCCGACACTTTCCGACGTTTTGCCGAGGTCGCCCGCGAGGCGTCGGCTGCCTAGACTCAGGCACTCGACATCGAAGCCTCCCGGGCGCCGCTCCTTCAAGGACGGCGCCCTTTTTTGTGTTTCAACCCAACGAACCACAGCCAACATAAAAGACAATCAAATCCAGCCACACACATTGATTGAGCAGCCCTAATGATCATCACCTCCCCACACAACCCCCGACTGAAGGAGCTGCGCCGTCTGCAGACCAAGCGTGGACGCACCACCACGGGCAAGTTCATCGCCGAGGGCGAGGATCTGATCGCCGCCGCCCAGCGCGCTGAGCGTGATGCCATCGACGGCTACCGGCTGGCGGGGACGGAGCTGGGCGGCCGGGACTTCGTCGACCTGGACGCCACAGCACTGGCGACCGTGTCGACGCTGGGGTCGGGTACGCGCGTGATCGGCGTGTACGAGCAGCGCTGGATGCCTGCACCCGAGGGTCCGCTGTGCGTGTACCTGCACGGGGTCTCAGACCCGGGGAACGTGGGAACGGTGCTGCGTTCAGCGCAGGCGTTTGGCGCCTCGTGCGTGGCGTTCGGGCCGACCTCGGCCGATCCGTATTCGCCGAAGGCCGTGCGTGCGAGCATGGGCGCGATCTTCGGCGTGTCGCTCGCGCGCGTAAACGATGTGACCGAGCTGCCGGGTGAGCTGGTGGCGCTCGTCGCGGGCGCCGGCGAGCCGCTGCACACGCTCCACGCTGACCGCGCAAGGCTGCACGCCGGTCCTTTAGAGGAGGAGCCTGCCAGGGGCCAAGCGCCAGCGCAAGAGCGCTCGCTCACACTGTTGATCGGCGCCGAGCGCGAGGGGTTGCCGCAGGAGTTGGTGGCCGCGTGCGAGCGTGTCGCGCACATCCCGATCGCCTCGGAGTCGCTGAACGCGGCGATGGCGGCGACCGTGGCGCTATACGAGCTGAGCCGGGGAGCGTCTAACGCCCCGGCGTCATCTAGGGTCCGGGCGTCATGATCGAGCGGATCGAAGAGCTGCAGGCGCGGGCGAGTGACGAGATCGTCGCGGCCGCCACCAGCGCGGCGCTCGAGGAGCTGCGCGTGCGCTATCTCGGACGCAAGGCCGAGCTCCCGCAGATGCTGCGCGGAGTGGCAGAGCTCGAGCCGGCCCAGCGGGGCGAGGTCGGCAGGGCGGCCAACCAGGCCCGCCAGGCACTCCAGGCGCTGATCGAGGCGCGCGTCGCCGAGTTGGGCGTGGCGGAGCTTCAGAGGAATCTCGAGGCGGATCGAGTTGACGTGACGCTGCCGGGCGCCCCGCCACAGCCGATCGGTCGCCTGCACGTGCTCACCACCACCCGGCGTGAGCTCGAAGACATCTTCCTCGGTCTTGGCTTCACCGTGATGGAGGGGCCCGAGGTGGAGACAGTGCACTACAACTTCGACGCGCTCAACCACAGCCCGACGCACCCCGCGCGGGCGCGCACCGACACCTTCTATGTGGCTCGAGAGCGCGTGCCTGGTGATGACAATGCGGGGCCGGATGCCCCGCGGAGCAGTGATCTCGTCCTGCGCACGCATACATCGCCGATGCAGATCAGGGCGATGGAGGCGCATCCGCCGCCCCTATATGTCGTGATCCCCGGCCGCGTGTACCGGCCGGACTCCGACGCCACGCACACGCCGCAGTTCCACCAGATCGAGGGGTTGGCGGTGGACGAGGACATCACGCTCGCCGACCTGAAGGGCACGCTCTTGATGTTCGCGCGCGCGGTGTTCGGCGATCGGCGCGATGTGCGGCTGCGCCCGCATTTCTTCCCGTTCACAGAGCCGAGCGTCGAGGTCGACGTCTCCTGCTTTCACTGTGACGGCAAGGGTTTCCTGGAATCGGAGCCCGCCCACCCGCGCTGTTATCTGTGTAAGGGGGAGGGCTGGCTGGAGGTCCTCGGCGCCGGCGAGGTCGACCCGAACGTCTACTCCTACGTGTCCACGACCGAGCACAACACGCCCGGATATGACCCCGAGAAGGTGCAGGGGTTCGCGTGGGGCATGGGGGTGGAGCGCATCGCGATGCTCAAGCACGGCATCCCCGACCTGCGGCTCTACTACGAAAACGATCTCCGCTTCTTGGAGCAGTTCTGATGAGGGTTCCGCTCGAGTGGCTGCGTGAATACTGCGATCCCGATCTCGACGTGCACGCGATCGAGGGGCGGTTGACGATGACCGGGACGAAGGTCGAGGCGATTCACCACCACGGCGTGCCGTCGGCCGAGCACTTCGTTGTGGGGCGCGTGCTGAGCGCAGAGCAGCACCCGGCCGCAGACCGGCTGAAGGTGTGCACCGTCGATCTCGGTGCCGAGGACGAACAGATGGCAACGATCGTCTGCGGTGCGCCCAACGTCGCGGCCGGACAGACGGTGGCCGTGGCACGACCCGGCGCGGTGATGCCCGACGGCACCAAGTTGAAGCAGGCGAAGCTGCGCGGCGTGGTTTCCGAAGGGATGATCCTGTCCGAGTCGGAGCTCGAGATCAGCTCCGGCTCTGAGGGGATACTCGTGCTCGATACCCCTGATGATCGGGGTACAGGCGGCCAGATGCTCGACGCCGGACCGCGCCGTGTCGGCGCGGCGCCCCGCCCGGGCACGCCGCTCGCGGACGTGCTGACGATCTCGATGGACGTGCTCGAGCTCGAGATCACGCCCAACCGGCCGGATTGCCTCGGCGTGTACGGCGTGGCGCGCGAGCTGCACGCCGCCACCGGCGCGCCGCTGAAGGTCGCGCCCTGGAGTGAGGACCCTGGCTCGGATGGGCCCGTCTCCGGCGCCGAGGTGATCGTCGAGTGCCCCGACTTGTGTCCGCGCTTCACCGCGCGCGTGTTCGAGGACGTCACGATCGCGCCGTCCCCGCCTTGGCTAAAGGTGCGGCTGGCGGCCGCCGGCATGCGGCCGATCAACAACGTCGTCGACATCACGAACTACGCGATGCTGCTCTCCGGGCAGCCGCTGCACGCTTTTGACCTCGACCACGTCGCGGGCGCGCGACTGGCCGTTAGACGTGCGCGCGAGGGCGAGCGGGTGACCACACTCGACGGTCAGGCTCGCGTGCTCGATGGCGAGATGGTCGTGATCGAGGACGCCGAGGGTCCGACATCGATTGCGGGGCTGATGGGCGGCGCCCGCTCGGAGGTGGGGGAGAGCACCACGCGCGTGCTGCTGGAGGTGGCGAGCTGGAACGGCCCGAACATCCACCGCAGCTCATGGGCACTGGGTCTGCGCAGCGAGGCCTCAGCCCGCTTCGAGAAGGGATTGCAACCCGAGCAGTGCATGCATGCGCAGGCGATCGCCACCAGCTTGATGATCGATCTGTGCGGCGCGCGCGTCGCCCCCGGCACGATCGACGTGAGTCAGACGCGCGCGACATCGACGCAGCAGATCAGGCTGCGCGAGACCAGGGTGCAGGCGATCCTGGGGGTGCCCGTGACGCTGAAGCGCCAAGCGGAGATCCTCGAGGCCCTGGACTTCCAAGTCGAGCCGGCGGACGATGGCCTGGACGTGACGGTGCCGGCGCTGCGTCGCGATGACGTCACACGCGAGGTCGACCTGATCGAGGAGGTCGCTCGCATCGACGGGTTGGAGAAGCTGCCGGCCACGCTCCCCGCTCGCCGCGGGGCTGTCGGCCTGCTCAACCACGCCCAGCGGGTTCGCCGCGCGGCCGAGGACGCAATGGTCGGACGAGGGCTGCACGAGGTGGTCGGCTGGAGCTTCACCGACCCGGAGCTGCTCGACCGGCTGCGCCTCGGAGCCGAGCACCCCATGCGCCACGTGGTGAGGATCGAAAACCCTCTGTCCGAGGCCCAGTCGGTGATGCGCCCCACGCTGCTCGGCTCGTTGCTCGACGCCGCGCGTCACAACGTAGCCCGCAATGGTCCGGACGTTCAGATCTTCGAGTCGGGCACCGTGTATCGGGCGGCGCGCGCCAGTGCTGCCGTCGAGCAAAACCACGAGTCCGTTGTCGCCGGCGATCACGCGAGCGCTACGCCCGTGGACGAACATCACGCGCTCGGGGTCCTGCTGAGTGGCGCGCTCGCGGGAGGATCATGGCGTGGTGTGCCCGGTGAGGCTGACTTCTTCGCGGCCAAGGCGCTGCTCGGCGCGCTGCTCGACAAGCTCCACGTCGACTGGTCTGTCGAGCCCGCAACCTGGCCTTTCCTTCACCCCGGTCGCAGCGCCGCCGTACTCGCCACTGGGGAGCGGTTGGGATTCGTGGGCGAGGTGCACCCGCTCGTCGCGCGCGAGTGGGATCTCGAGCGGACCGCCACGTTCGCGATCGACCTCGGCAAGGTGGCGGCAGCCTCCGCGGCGGTGATCGCGTTCAATGCTTTCGCCTCGGTTCCATCCCTGCGCCGGGATCTCGCGGTGACGCTGCCGGACACGGTCCCCGCTGCCCGGGTTCTGGAGCACGTGCGGGCGGCGGCTGGGGAGGTGCTCGACGACGTCAGCGTGTTCGACGTCTACACCGGCGAGCAGATCGGCGAGGGACGCCGCTCACTGGCCCTCGCCCTGTCCTTCCAGGCCACAGAGAAGACGCTCAGCGACGAGGACATCGCACCCGCGCGCGAGCGGATCGTGGCGGCGCTCGGCGCGCTGGGGGGTGAGCTGCGTGGCTGATCAAGCCTCGGGCCAGAGCTTCGCGGAGGGCTCCCCGCGAGTGATCGTCGCGGGCGCAACCGGCTTTGCCGGGGCGCTGGCCGCGCACCTGCTCTGGCGCCACCCCCGCTTCGAGCTGACCGGTGTCACCGGGCGCTCCGAGGTCGGCCGTCGCCTGGATGACCTCTACCCGCGCTATCGCGTGCCGCTCGAGATCGAAGAGCTCGACCTCGATGGCTTCGGGGCGCTCGACGCGGCCGTCGTCTCCTACCCGCACGCGGCGGCCGCCCCCACAGTGGGCGCGCTGCGCGCGCGCGGCGCGCGCGTGGTCGACCTCTCCGCCGACTTCCGCCTCGCCGACCTCTCCACCTACGAGCGCTGGTATGGCGCTCATCCCCGGCCTGAGCTGCTCTCCGAGACGGCGTACGGGCTCACCGAGCTGCACCGCGCGGAGATCGCGAGTGCGAACATCGTCGCCAACCCCGGCTGTTACCCCACCGCGTCCGTGCTCGCCCTCGCCCCGCTCGCGCGCGCGGGTCTGCTAGCCGACGTGGTGATCGACGCCAAGCAGGGCATCTCTGGAGCCGGGCGCACGTTCGACGACACCACCCATCTCTCGATCGCTGGGGAGAACATCCTTCCCTACAACGTCGCCGCCCACCGTCACACGCCCGAGATAGAGGAGCAGCTTGGCCTCCTCGGCGCCAACCTGAAGGTGCAATTTCAAGCTCACCTCGTCCCGCTCGACCAGGGTGAGCTGGCCAGCTGTTACGTGACGCCCACCCGGACGGTGGCCCCGGCCGAGCTGAGCGAGCTGTACACCGGCGAGTACGCCCATGAGCCATTCGTCGAGGTGGTCGATGTGCCACCCGGCACACGTGATGTGCTCGCCACGAACTTCTGCCGCGTGTTCGCCGCAGCCGACCCCCACACCGGCAAGGTGATCGTGCTCTCGGCGATCGACAATCTCTGGAAGGGCACCTCCTCGCAGGCGATCCAGAACCTCAACCTGATGTTCTCTTTCCCGGAGACGGAGGGGCTGCTATGAGCGCCGCCAAAGACGTCTCCGGCGACAGGTCGGCCCAGGGTCCCCCGCAGCCCTTCTTTCACTCGCGCTGGACGCCCGCGCCCGCGCACGTGCGCGACCTCGGTCCCGCCGCGGGGTTGCCCGCCGGTTTCAGGGCAGCCGGAGTGGCATGCGGGATCAAGCCCAGCGGACGTCCCGACCTGGGGCTGCTCGTGTGCGATGCACAGACCCCGGTCAGCGCGGCACGCTTTGGCGACACCGGGACGCCCGCCGCGCCCGTGCTCCTCAGCCAGGAGCGCTGCCGGCTGGATGCTCTGCGCGTGGTGCTCGCCAACTCAGGGTGCGCCAACGCCGCGACCGGCAGGCGCGGGCTCGAAGACGCCGCCAAGACGCAGGGCGCCGCGGCCGTCGCCGTGGGTGTCGAGGAGACCGCCGTCGCGCTTGCCTCGACCGGCGCTATCAGCCATCACCTGCCGGTGGATCCAGTTCTGCGGGGCATCATCGCCGCCCAACAGCAGCTGCGCCGCGAGGGCGATGGGGATCTTCAGCAGGCGATCCAGACGACCGACGCGTTCGAGAAGCGCGCCTGCCTGGAGGTCGAGTTGCCCTCCGGCCCGGTGCGCCTGACCGCGCAGTGCAAGGGCGCCGGGATGATCTCGCCGCGCTTCGCCACGATGTTCTGCTTCGTCCAGACCGACGCCGAGTTGCAGCCCGAGACGGCCGATCTGCTGCTCGGAGTCACGGTCAAGCGCTCCTTCGACCGCGTCTCGGTCGACGGGCAATTGTCGACGAACGACACCGCGATCCTGATGTGCTCCGGCGCCTCCGGCGTGCGGATCGCCCCGGAGTCAGAGGACGAGCTGCGCTTCGGCGAGGCGCTCGACGCGCTCCTGCGCCAGCTCGCGATCCTGATGGTCGCAGACGGCGAGGGCGCCGCCCGGATCGCGCGGGTGGTCGTGCGGGGAGGCCATCAGGAGAGCGTCGAGGCGGCGGCGCGCTCGGTGGCCAACTCGCCGCTCGTCAAGGCCGCGCTGCACAGCGGCGACCCCAACTGGGGGCGCATCGTCCAGGCCGTCGGCGCCGCCCTCGGAGGGAGCACCGCGCCGCTCGTGTTTGACATAACGCTCGAGGGCATCCACGTGTGCTCGGCGGGAGCCGCGATCGACTACGACGAGGACGCGCTGGCCGAGGCGTTGAAGGCGAAGGAAGTCGAATACGAGATCATCCTCCCGGGCGAGGGTGCCGAGACAGAGGTGTTCTTCTCCGACCTCTCGCACGAGTACGTGACCATCAACGCCGACTACACGACATGAGCTTTCGAGGAAGAGCGCCCCGGCTCGACCAACCCGAGCTGAGACCGGCGACATCACCCCCGATTCGGTCGCTCAGCGTAGTTGTCTCCCACCCATCCAACCCGAGGTCTTCTTCATGCGCGATGTAGGCACGCTGCTCGAGGCACTCCCGTACATCAGAGAGTTCCATTCAAAGACGGTGGTCATAAAGTATGGCGGCGCCGCGATGGAGGATCCTGGGTTGCGAGAGGAGTTCGCGCGCGATGTGGTGCTGCTCAAGTACGTGGGGCTGAACCCGATCGTCGTGCATGGCGGCGGTCCCGACATCACCTCCTATATGGAGCGTCTCGGCCTGCCGGTCGAGTTCGTCGGCGGCCTGCGCGTCTCTGACGAGGACACGGTCGAGGTCGCGAAGATGGTGCTCGTCGGGAAGGTCAACAAGGAGATCGTCCTGCGCCTGAACCGTCACGGTCAGCCCGCGGTCGGCCTGTGCGGCGACGACGGCTCGCTGTTCCGCGTAGCCCGCCGCGCGGGGCCGGATGGGGAGGACATCGGCTTCGTCGGGAGCATCGAGCGCGTCAATGTCGACGTGATCGCTCACATCTCCTCCGACTACATCCCTGTGATCGCCTCGGTCGGCGCTGACCGCGACGGGCGCTCCTACAACGTCAACGCCGACGAGGCCGCCGGCGCGGTCGCGGGCGCGATCGGCGCCTACAAGATGGTCTTCCTCACCGACGTCCCCGGCTGGCTGGGCGATCCAGCCGACCCCGGCAGCCTGATCGGGCAGGCCACCACGCGGGAGGTCAAGGATGCCCTGCCGGGGCTCGAGGGTGGCATGCGTCCCAAGTTGGCCGCCTGCGTCGAGGCAATCCAACAGGGCGTCTCGGCCGCGCATATCCTCGACGGACGGGTAGCGCATTCACTGCTGCTCGAGCTGTTCACGGACGCGGGGATCGGCACCAAGATCGAGGCTTCCGCATGAGCCTTGCAGAGCTGCAGGAACTCGAGCGGGACAGCGTAATCCCGTCCTACGCTCGCTTTCCCGTCGAGTTCGTCCGCGGCGAGGCCGCGCGCCTGTGGGACTCCGACGGGAACGAGTACCTCGACTTTCTGTGCGGGATCTCGGTGACGAACATCGGTCACTGCCACCCGCGCGTCGTGGCGGCGGTGCGCGAGCAGGTGGGGCAGCTGATGCATGTCTCGAACCTGTTCTACACCGAGCCAGCGATGCTTCTGGCCGAGCGCCTGTCGCGGTCCAGTCTCGGCGGCAAGGTGTACTTCTGCAATTCCGGTGCGGAGGCCAACGAGGCCGCGATCAAGCTCGTGCGCAAGGCCAAGCACGCGGGCGATGTCGTCGTCGTCTACGGCGCCTTCCACGGGCGCACCTACGGCGCCCTGTCGGCGACCCCGCAGGAGTCAAAGCAGGCTCCGTTCGCGCCGCTCGTTCCGGGCTTTCGCGTAGTCGCCCCCGAGCCCGGTGCGCTCGCCGCCGCGGTCGACGAGCGCACCGCCGCCGTGGTGCTCGAGCCGATCCAGGGGGAGACCGGCGTGAACCTGCTCTCCGAGGAGTTGCTCGGGGCGGCAAGGGCGGCCTGCGACGAGCACGACGCCGCGCTGATCTTCGACGAAATCCAGTGCGGCATGGGCCGCACCGGCACGCTGTGGGCCTATCAGCAGACGGGAGTGATTCCCGACGCGATCACCGTCGCCAAGGCGCTCGGCGGGGGGCTGCCGATCGGCGCTCTGGTTACGGGCGAGCGGCTTGCTGACGTCCTCCAGCCGGGCGATCACGGCTCCACCTTCGCGGGTGGCCCGGTCCTGGCGGCAGCGGCGCTCGCGGCGCTCGAGGTAACCGACACCCCCGCGCTGCTTGCACGGGTGAGTGAGCTAGGCGACCGCTTGGCGGCCGGCCTGGAGCGCCTGCCCCACGTGCTGTCCGTGCGCGGGCGCGGCCTGATGCTCGCGTGCGAGCTTGACATCCCCGCGCCTGAGATCGTGCGCCGCGCGCTGCTCGAGCAGCGGCTGATCGTCAACGCCACCGGGCCCACCACCGTGCGGCTGCTGCCGCCGCTGATCGTCTCCGAGGCAGAGATCGATGACGCGCTCGGGCGGTTGGGCGCGGCGCTGGACGAGCAGGACTGAAGGTAGGGTTCGCCGCCGTGTCCGAGGATCCAACCCACACATCCGCCCCGCGCACAGCCTCCTACGAGGCCGACCCCGCCGAGGTCCACCGCGTGCTGCTGCTCTACTCCGGCGGTCTCGACACGAGCGTGATGCTGAAGTGGATCCAGGACTCCTACGACGCGGAGGTGGTGTGCCTGACCGTCAACCTCGGCCAGCCCGGCGAGGACTACGAGGTGATCAAGGGCAAGGCGCTTGAGCTCGGCGCCCTGGACTGCCATGTCGTCGATGCCCGCGAGGAATTCGCGCGCGAGTACGTCCTGCCCGCGATCAAGGCCAACGCGCTCTATGGCGGGGGCTATCCGCTGTTCACCGCGCTCGGGCGACCGCTGATCGCCAAGCTCGCCGTCGACTATGCGCGCAAGTCAGGCTGTGACACGATCGCCCATGGCTGCACCGGCAAGGGCAACGATCAAGTGCGCATCGAGGTGACCGTTGCCACGCTCGCGCCCGAGCTGAAGACGATCGCGCCGGTGCGCTCCTGGCAGATGGGTCGTGAGGAGGAGATCGCCTACGCGCGCTCGCACGGCATCCCCGTCAAGTCAATCCAAGGCGCGGAGGGGCAGGCGCCGTATTCAATCGACGACAACCTCTGGGGGCGCTCCTCGGAGGGTCGCTGGATCGAGGATCTCTCGCACGCGCCCGAGGACGACGTGTTCCAGCTCGTGACCCCTCCCGAGCGGGCACCCGACGAGGCTGAGATCGTTGAGATTGAGTTCGAGCGCGGCGTGCCCGTCGCCTTGAGCGGCGAGCGCCTCGAGCTCGTGGAGCTGATCGAACGGGTTGCCGAGCTCGGCGCGTGCCATGGGGTGGGGATCGTCGACCACATCGAGGACCGCATCGTCGGGCTGAAGGTGCGCGACATCTACGAGGCACCCGCCGCGGCGATCCTACTGGGAGCCCACCAGGAGCTCGAGCAGCTCGTGGGCACGATCCACCAAAATCAGTTCAAGCCCCAACTCGACCGCCAGTGGGCCTACCTCGTCTACGCCGGGCTGTGGTGGGAGCCACTGCGGTCAGACCTGGACGCTTACATGGAGCGGGTCAACGAGCTGGTCTCAGGGACGATCGGGATAAAGCTCTACAAGGGCCAAGCACGGGTGGTGACACGTTCCTCTCCCAATGCCGTCTATGACGCGAGCCTCGCGTCGTTCGCCGAGTCCGGCGGCCTCTTCCCACAGACCGCCTCCCCCGGCTTCATCGAGCTGTTCTCGCTGCAGTCGCGTATGGCCTGGCGCCTGCATAACGAGTAAGCCTCATGGCGCTAGCATGCTGGGATGAGCAGCAACGGCTATAAGCTCCTCGGCTACGCGGTGTGGCGCGGGGGGAAGTGGTATCTGCGCCAGAGGCTGCCCTCAGCTCGCACTGTGGCCGTCAGGGGGGGCGCTGCCTGCTCAGCGGTCATCGCGGCGGTGCTGATCGCGCGACGCGTCGCCGGTTGAGGCCCCGCCGGTTCAAAATCTTTCGCCGGGGCTGAGAATCCTCTGTAGCCGAGCGCTTCTTGGGAGGTCGTCCGGCGTCCCCCATACCTTGCCGATCAATGATGATGGCAGAGGGCAAAGAGACGCCGGACGGCGAAGCGCCGCGAAGGACCGAAGGCGATCTGCTGGCCGAACGCCGTGCTCGTCGCGCGATGAATTCGGACCCCGCCCACCCGGACGCACTGATCCGCCGCGCCGAGGCGGCCGAGGCTACGGTGCAGACGCTCGAGACCCACCTGGCGAGCCTCCAGCAACGCTTGGAGGAGGCCGAAGAGGAGACGCGGCGGATGTCCGAGTTGTTGCAAGGCGCACGCGTGGCGGGCGCCGAGCATGAGCACGAGCTGAGACGTGCCAAGCAGCGCGAGTACGCCGAGCAGCGGCTGCGCGTGGAGGCCGAGGATCGTTGCTCAGAGCTCGACCGCGAGAGTCGCGCGGCGATCGACCGGCTGAGTCGCCGAGTGAGCGCGAGTGAGCGCGACGCGCGCAAGCTGGCCAGCCGGCTGCAGAGCGTCCAGCGGGAGCTGGCCGAAGCAGAGCAGGCCGTGGCGGCCGAACGCGCGGTGGTCAGAGGCGCCGAGCGTGAGCTCAAGGAGCGGCTCACCGAGCTCGAGCAGCGAACGGTCGAGATCCATCGCGGGCTGGAAGCCGAGCGAGCCGCCCGCGAACGGGCCGAGCGTCAGCTCGAGCACATGCGCTTAGGTCACCACAAGATGGAAGACCTCGTCAGAGAGCTGAATGGTGGGGTGTCTCGGCTGCGGATCGCGACCACCGCCGTCGCCACCCAAGAACCAGCGGCGAATACCTCCACATGGGAGGTCCCCCAGCGCAAGAGCTCCGACCAACCCGGCGAGATGGCCGACGCGCTTGCCGCCGCATTCGAACGCCTGCGCGCGCGCGTGGAGGAGTCGCCTGCGGCGCTCGAGGATCCCGGCGCCGAGCCAGTTGCGCAAGAGCAGCCGCCCACGATGGAGGAGTCGCCTGCGGCGCTCGAGGATCCCGGCGCCGAGCCAGTTGTGCAAGAGCAGCCGCCCACGATGGAGGAGTCGCCTGCGGCGCTCGAGGATCCCGGCGCCGAGCCAGTTGTGCAAGAGCAGCCGCCCACGATGGAGGAGCCGGCGATGGAGGGCCTCCAGGCAGCGCCTGGGGAGCCCCCAACGGCCGCCGGCCCGCCGGGCGCACCCGTCGCGCTGGAACGCCCGTTCGCACAGGAAAACCCCGCCGCGCCGGCCGAGAAGCCGCCGCCGCACAAGCACACGAGGTCGCTGATCGGCCGCTTGCGGATTGCCCGCAAAGAGCGACGCGCGCGTCGCTCTACGACCGCACAGCCGCCTACTATGCGGTCCCAGTGAGCAATCCCACCTGCGCCCACCTGCACGTCCACTCCGAGTACTCGCTGCTTGACGGCGCGTGCAAGATCGACGCGCTGGCGGCACGCGCCGCGGAGTTCGGCCAGCCCGCCCTCGGCCTGACCGACCACGGCGTGATGAACGGCGCGATCGAGCTGTACAAGGCATGCGCCAAGCACCGCATCAAGCCGATCGTCGGCTGCGAGATTTATCTCGTCGATGACCACACGGTGGCAAACAGCGGGGTGGGCGGGTCACCGAAGGTCGAGCGCAACCACCTGACGCTGCTGGCCGCCGACGACGCCGGCTACCGCAATCTCGTCAAGCTCTCCTCGGCCGGTTTTCTGGAGGGTCTGCACCGTGGCAAGCCGACCGTGGACCTCGCCCAGATCGAGCGCCACTCCGCAGGGGTGATCGCGCTCACCGGCTGCCTGGCCTCGCGTTTTTGCCAACGCCTGGTCGAGGATCGCCCGCAAGATGCCCGCGCGCACGCCGACGATCTGTTGCGCGTGTTCGGCGCGGAGAACGTCTATTTCGAGGTGCAAAAGAACGGCTTGGCGCCGCAGGACAAGTGCAACGAGGGCATCGTGCGTATCGCCCGCGAAGTCGGCGGCTCGCTGGTGGGCACGGGCGATGTGCACTATCTGCGCCGCGAGGACTACGACCACCACACGGCGCTTTTGTGCGTGCAGACGAAGAGCACGATCGCCGCGCCCAAGATGACGTTCGAGACCAACGAGTTCTACCTGCGCGACAGCGGCGAAATGGTGGCCGCCTTTGCGGAGTGGCCCGAGGCGATCGCGAGCACTCTGGAGATCGCCGAGCGCTGCTCGCTGGAGCTCGAGCTCGGCAAGCAGTTGATCCCCAGCTTCCAGACGCCCGACGAGAGCAGCGAGCGCGAGTACCTGCGCGCGCGAGTGCTCGAGGGGTTGCGCCTGCGCTACAGCGACCCGCCGCCGGCAGAGGCGCTCGAGCGTATGGAGATGGAGCTTGGCGTAATCGATGGGATGGGCTTCAACGCTTACTTCCTGATCGTCTGGGACTTCGTCAAGTTCGCCAAGGAGAACGGCATCGCCGTAGGGCCGGGTCGTGGCTCAGCGGCCGGTTCGATCGTCGCCTATTGCCTGCAGATCACCGACATCGACCCGCTGCGCTACGACCTGCTGTTCGAGCGCTTCCTGAACCCCGAGCGTGTGTCCATGCCCGACATCGACATCGACTTCTCCGTGCGCGGGCGCGAGCGGGTGATGCGCTACGTCACCGAGAAGTACGGGCGCGAGTCGGTCGCACAGATCGTCACTTTCGGCAAGATGTTCCCGCGGGCGGCCACTCGCGACGCGGCGCGGGTGCTGGGCTTCGACTACGGTGCGGGCGATCGCCTGGCGAAGCTGATCCCAGACCCGATCATGGGCCGTGCGCCGTCCTTCGAGGACTGCCTGAAGCCGGGACAGCCGCTGCGCAAAGCGTGCGACGAGGACCCGACCGCAAAGCAGATCGTCGACGTGGCACAGGGCCTCGAGGGGATCGTGCGCAACTCCTCGATTCACGCCGCCGCGGTCGTGATCGCCGATCGTCCGCTGACCGACATCGTGCCGCTGCAGCTCGCGGACGCCGGCACTGACGAGAACGGCGAGCGTGCCTTTCGCACGGTCACCCAGTTCTCGATGAAGCCAATCGAGGAAATCGGCATCCTGAAGATGGACTTCCTGGGGCTGCGTAACCTCGACGTGATCGAGGACGCACTCGACATCATCGAGCGCTCCACGGGTGATCGTCCCGACTGGACGAAGGTCCCGCTGGATGACGCGCGCACGTATGAGATGCTCGCCCGCGGCGACTCCACCGGAGTCTTCCAGTTCGAGTCCGAGGGCATGCGCGAGGCGCTCAAGAAGGTGCGCCCCGACGAGTTCAACGACCTCGTCGCGCTCAACGCGCTGTACCGCCCCGGCGCCATGGACCAGATCCCCGTGTACGCCAAGGGCAAGCACAACCCGCAGGCCATCACCTACGCGGACGAGCGCCTGCGCGCGATCCTCGAGTCCTCGATGGGGGTCATCCTCTACCAGGAGCAGGCGATGCAGATCTCCAAGGAGCTCGCCGGCTTCTCGGGGGCCAAGGCGGATGATCTGCGCAAGGCGATCGGCAAGAAGAACCGGGCAGCGATGGCCGCGCTGAAGCCGGAGTTCGTCGAGGGTTGCCGTGCATCTGCCACCAAGCCCGAAGTGATCGAGTTTCTGTGGCAGACCAACGAAAAGTCGGCCGACTACTCGTTCAACAAGTCTCATGCGGCCTGTTATGGCCTGATCGCTTACCGCACCGCGTGGCTGAAGGCCAATTACACCGCCGAGTACATGGCCGCGCTGATCTCGTCGGTGATGTCGACGAAGGACAAGGTGCCGTTCTTCGTGGCCCGCTGCGAGGAGATGGGCATTGAGATCCTGCCCCCCGACGTGAACCTGTCAGACCACGAGTTCACGGTCGTGGAAGGCAACATCCGGTTCGGCCTGGATGCGGTCAAGGGCGTCGGCTACCAAGCGGTCGAGGCGATAAAACGAGCCCGCGAGGAGGGCGGGGAGTTCCTCTCGCTATGGGACTTCTGCGAGCGCGTGGACAACCGCACGGTCAACAAGAAGGCGATCGAGGGGCTGATCAAGTGCGGCGCGCTCGGCTCGACGGGCGCCAGCCGCAAGGGCATGCTGGGCGTCCTCGAGCAGGCGCAGGCCAAAGGCCAGAAAATCCAGCAGGACGCACAGATCGGACAGGGCTCGATCTTCGACCTGCAGGAAGACGCGCCAGCCGGTGGTGGAGCCACGGCCGGGGGGCCGATTGCCACTGGATTCGCCGCCCCCGTACACCTGCCGATCCCGACCGCGGAGTTCGAGCAGTCAGAGCTCTTGGCCGCGGAGAAGGAAGCGATCGGGCTGTTCGTGTCCGCGCATCCCCTGAAGCCGCTGCGCGATGCGCTGCGCGCGCGGGTGGACTGTCCGCTCTCCGCGCTTTCCGACCGCCGCGACAAGGACTGGGTGACGGTGGGCGGAATTATCGTCGAGGCCAAGCGCATCCGCACCCGCAACGGCGAGCACATGATGTTCGCGACGCTCGACGATCTCGCCGGCGCGGTCGAGATGCTCGTGTTCGGCAAGGCGCTCGCCGAGCACGAGGCGGCGCTGGCGGTCGACGAGGTGGTGCTCGTGAAGGGGCGCGTCGATCACAAGGAAGCCGGTAAGACGTGCCTGATCGTGCAGACGGTCGAAGCTTTCACGCCCTCCGAGGAGGAGATCAAGCGCGCCCGTAAGCAGGCTGAGACGGCCGCGAAGACCGCCACCACGCTGGCCCAACCCGTGCACATGCGGGTCGATGCCGCGAGCCTTCAAGCGAGCGCGATCGAGGACGTCAAGCAGCTGGTCGAGGACTATCCCGGCCCCGCCGAGGTGGTGCTTGACATCGACACGCCCGCGGGTGTGCGGCGCTTGCGTCTGGGCGAGGCATACCGTGTCACGCACACGCCGACGCTGCGCGCCGAGCTCGAACACGTGCTTGCGCCGGTCGTCCCCGAAGCCGCCACCGGCTGAGCCGGACGGTCCTTATTTCCGAGCGTTCCGAGCGCGGCTGCGCGCTCGCGCTTTGATTCCGCGCTCGCGCAGCTTCCTGGCGAGCGCTACCTCCTCACGCGTCGGTCCGCCGCGGTTCTCCCCGGGCGTCTCGAGCACGCAGGGCAGGTCCTGGAAGGCGGGGGAGGACAGAAAGGCCGCACAGCCCCGCTCGCCGAGCTCACCCTCGCCGATGTTCGCGTGGCGGTCGCGGTTGGCGCCGAGGGGGGTTTGTGAGTCGTTGAGGTGCAGCGAGCCAATTCGCTCGAGACCGACTTTCTCGGCGAGCTCGGCCGTCAGATCGTCCACACCCGCGGAAGTGCGGATGTCGTAGCCGGAGGCAAACAGGTGGCAGGAATCGAGGCACAGCCCAAGGCGCTCGCTTCCGCCTGAAAGCTCAAGGAGCGCGGCGAGCTCGTCGATCGAGCGGCCGAGGGTCCCGCCAGTCCCGGCGGTATTCTCCAGGTGCAGCGGGCACTCCTCGCTTGCGGCGAGAGCCTCTGAGATCGTCGCTCCCGCGCGTTTCATCGCGCTCTGAACGTCGCCGGTCTTGGCCGAACCGGGATGCAGGACCACGCCGTCGGCTCCGATCTCTGCTCCCACGCGCAGCGAGTGCGTAAGTGAGGTGAGCGACTTCGCGCGAATGTCCGGATCGTCGCTCGCGCAGTTGAGCAGGTAGACGGCATGAATCACAACGGCGTCGATCGGGCTCTCGGCCATCGCCTCCCGGAACGCGGCGACATCCTCCTCGCGGTAGGTCGTGGGCTTCCACATGCGCGGGGACTGGTTGAAGATCTGGATCGCGCGGCAGTCTTTCTCGACGCCGCGCTCGATCGCTTTGGGCAGGCCGCCCGCGGGCGAGACGTGCGCTCCGATTAGCATGCGGCGATCTTATGGTTCTGACCCCCGATCATGTCCCCGACCAATCCCAGCGCGCAGGCGGACCGATGCGCGTGAGGTTCGCGCCATCTCCGACGGGAGCGCTGCACATCGGCGGTGCGCGCACGGCGCTGTTCAACTGGCTGCTGGCAAGGCACTCAGGCGGTCAGATGGTGCTGCGCATCGAGGACACCGACCGCGAGCGCTCGACACCGGAGAACGTGGAGCAGATCCTCGACGCGCTGCGCTGGCTGGAGCTCGACTGGGACGAGGGGCCGATTCTCCAGTCGGAGCGCGCGGGACGGCACGCGGAGGCGTTGCAGGCACTGCTCGACGCCGGGCGCGCGTACCGAAGCCCCGCCACGGCGGAGGACGTACGCGCCTACAAGGAGCGACAGGGAGCCGAGCGCGGCTTCCGCGGCGAGCCCGAGGCCGACGGTGCCGTGCGGCTGCGCGTGCCCGACGAGGGCGCGACTGTGGTGCACGACATCATCCGTGGTCCCACCAGCTTCGAGCACGTGTATCTCGATGACCCTGTGATTGCGCGCGCGGACGGCTCTGTCCTCTACAACTTCGCCGTCGCGATCGACGATCTGGACGCCCAGATCACGCATGTGGTACGCGGCGAGGACCATCTGTCGAACACGCCCAAGCAGCTGCTCGTGCTGGAGGCGGCCAGGGCGGTCGGCTTCGGCGCTGAGCAGCCGTTGCCTGTATATGCGCATCTGCCGCTACTGCATGGGTCTGATGGCAAGAAGCTTTCCAAGCGCCACGGCGCGGCCTCGGTGCAGGAGCTGCGCGACGCCGGCTACCTGCCGGAGGCGGTGCGCAACTACCTGGCGCTGCTCGGCTGGGGGGCGGGCGACGATCAGACCGTTCTGTCCACCGCTGAGCTCGTCGAGCGGTTTACGCTCGAGCGGGTGAGCCACAACCCCGCGCGGTTCGACGAGGTCAAGTTGAAGTGGCTGAACGGGGTCCACATTCGCGGGCTGCCGGCGCCGGAGCTCGAGCGTCGCGTGGGGGAGTTCCTCGAGGGCAGAGGGCACGCGGACGCTCAAGGCGACGAGCGGTTTCCGGGCGCGGTCACGATCAGCCAGGAGAAGATCCACACGCTCTCGGACTTCTGGCCTTTGGCTGGCTCGCTCCTCGACGGTCCCCTCGACGATCTCAAAGCGCGAGAGCGCTGGCTGGACGCGGACGGTCGCGCGGCGCTGGCCGACGTGCGCACGGCGCTGGCCGATGCGGCCAGCCTCGATAAGGCCGGCGTGGGGGAGGCGCTCGAAGCGGTGCTCTCCCGGCGCAAGGTCAAGCCACGCGAGGTTTACCAGCCGCTGCGCGTGGCGATCTCCGGTACGACGATCTCGCCGGGGATCTTCGAGAGCGTGGCGCTGCTCGGCCGCGAGGAGACCCTGCGGCGTATCGACCGGGCACTCGAATCCAGATGATCTGTCGCTCTCGTTGAGGAACGGTCCTCAACCCTCCGTCTAGAGATGCCGATAGGACCCCAACACGGAGCGACCCGTTCACGGGGTCGACAATCCAAGGATGGGTATCCAGACGACAATGCAGGCGACAGCTTCAAAGCCAAAGCCAAAGCCAAACGCGAAAAAAGCCGACCGCCGGGTGGGGGTCGAGCGCCGTGCGGGCGCCTCCGGCGGAGCTTCCGGGGAGCGCCATCAGAACGAGGGCCATGGCCGGCGCCTGACGATGGCGTTCGAAGCGCTCGAGGCCTTTCCCGCACTGGCCGAGTCGCGCAACCGCTTGCTCGCGGTGGTCTCCAAGGATCACGTAGCGACCGCCGACATCGTCACGGCCGTCGAGTCCGATGTCGCGCTGATCATCGCCGTGCTGCGCATCGCCAACCAAGCGCGTGCTGGCCGCGGACGGGTGGATACCGTCGTGGGAGCGGTTGCGCTCCTGAGCCCGCAGACCGTGCAGGCGGTGGCCGGTCGGGTTCGCACATTTGACTTCTTCGAGCGCTCGAGCGTGTGGGACGCCGCTCCGGAGCGCTTCCGGCTGCACGCTCTGTCGACCCAGCACGCGGCCGACCGCCTTGCGGCGGAGGTCGGCTACGAGCACCGCGACCGTCTGACCGTCACGAGCCTGCTCCACGACATCGGCAAGCTGGTGCTGCTGCACGCGTATCCCGGCTATCCCGCCCAGGTGCACCGCGGCGCGAGGACACCAGAGGAACGCATCCATTCCGAGCGCCGCGAGCTGGGCGTCGACCATGCACTGGTGGGCGGCGTGCTCGCCCGCCGCTGGGGGCTGCCGGTGACTGTCGCCACGGCGATCGAGCGCCACCACAACGCCGAGGTGGAAGGCGAGGCCGCGTTCATCCGCCTGGCGGACATGCTGGCGCACTACGAGCAGGGCGCTCCGGTCTCGCCGGCAGAGATGCTCCAGACCGCCCGCACCGTCGGTCTTGGGCCGCAGGAGCTGAGAAGGGTGATGTACGAGCTGCCCAGCTCCACCGGCCAGCGCCAGCGCCACATCGACCCGTGTCCACTGTCAGGGCGGGAGCTGGGTGTCCTGCAGAGGCTGGCCGAGGGCAAGGTCTACAAGCAGATCGCGCACGAGCTGACGCTGTCAACGAGCACCGTGCGCACACACCTGCACAACATCTACGGCAAGCTGGGCGCGGTTGATCGCGCGCAGGCTGTGCTCATCGCCACCGAGCGCGGCTGGCTCTGAGACGCCCGCTGGCACGGCGCCATACTGCGTCCTCCCTCACTCGTGTGCCGAAGGGAGCCCGCCCACCCGGACACTCGCCTGCGACCGGGATGGGAGCCCACCCACCCAGACACTCGCCTTCGGCTCCCATCCCCCGTTCGGCCAGCACACTTCGCTCACTGCGTCCTCGCCTCGCTTGGCCAGCAGCCGTCTCAGGGGCGTTGTTTCGTAAAGTCGCGTGAATGAGAGCGCAGGCGCGATGATCTCGATTACCAGCAAGTCCCCGTATGCCGTGCTGGCACTTGCCGAGCTCGGTCGCACTGCCGGCTCGGAGCCGGTGCCGATCGGTGAGCTGGCGCGCAAGCGCGAGGTGCCCGTGCAGTTCCTCGAGCAGCTGTTCGCGGTGCTCAGGCGCGCCGGGATCATCAGCTCTCAACGGGGCGTCAAGGGCGGCTACCGCTTCGCGCGCGAGCCCTCCACCGTCACCGTCCTCGAGATCGTCGAGCTGCTCGACGGCCCGCTCGGGCGCGACGCCCAGGGTACGTTCGCCGATGCCGCAGAGGCCGCGCGGAAGGTGCTCGCGCGGACGACGATCGCCGACGTGATCGAGCGGGAGTCGCGCGAGGCCGGCGCGAGCATGTATTACATCTGAGCTCTGATCTGAGCGCCTGGAGATCCAACCGGGTCCGCACAAGGACCGGGTATCACGGGACCGTTGCCAATGACGCGAGGATCGCCCGCCCACTATTGTCGGTGGGCGATATGGCCCCAATCCCGATCAACATTGCTGAGCTTGTCGGGAGCACCCCTCTAGTCGCACTTCCAAGGATGCTCGAGGGTACGCCTGCGGCGGAGAATGGTGTGGAGCTCCTCGCCAAGCTCGAGTCGCTCAACCCGGGCGGCAGCGTGAAGGATCGGATCGGCGTCGCGATGATCGAGGCGGCCGAGGCGGAGGGGCGAATCGAGCCGGGACGGACGACGATCGTCGAGGCGACGAGCGGCAACACGGGGATCGCGCTCGCGTTCGTGTGCGCGGCCAAGGGCTATGACCTGGTGCTGACGCTGCCCCAGGGGATGAGCCGTGAGCGCGAGAGCCTGCTGCGGCTGTACGGGGCGCGCGTGGATATCACCGAGTCGCTCGGGGGAATGGGCGAGGCGGTGCAGGCCGCCCGCGAGATGGCGCGCGCGGACGATGTGTTCCTGCCCGACCAGTTCTCCAATCCCGCGAACCCCGACGTCCACCGGCGCACGACGGGTCCGGAGATCACGAGCGTGCTGGAGGGCGGCAAGGTGGATGTGCTCGTGGCCGGGGTGGGGACCGGCGGCACGATCACCGGGGTGGGCGAGCACCTGCGCGAGCATTCAAACCCGCAGCTGCGGGTGGTGGCGGTCGAGCCGCGCGGCTCGGCTGTGCTTTCGGGTGGACAGGTCGGCCCGCATCGCATCCAGGGAATCGGCGCGGGGTTCGTGCCGCCGGTGCTCAACCGAGAGCTGCTGGATGAGGTGATCGCCGTGTCCGATGACGACGCGATCCAGACGGCCTGGAGCTGCGCCCGGCGCGTGGGGCTACTCGCAGGCATCTCCTGCGGGGCGGCGCTGTGGGCGGCACTTCAGGTCGCGGCGCGGCCGGAGTCGAAGGGACAGCGGATCCTCGTGATCATGCCGGACTCCGGTGAGCGCTATGTCTCGCAAGCCTTTTTTGCACCGTAGAAGACGCCGGTCAGCGGGCACGAATAGCCCGCTACGCTGTTGCCATGGCCGGTTTCGACACTTTCGCGCGGGTCGCGAAGGAGCTGCGTCGTGACGTGCTCGCCGCGCGCGATCGCGATCCCGCGGCGCGGGGTGTGGGGCCAGGCGAGATCCTCGCCACCTGGCCGGGCATCCACGCGCTGCTGGCCTACAGGGTCGCGCACGCGCTGGATGGCGCCGGGATGCCGCTGTTGCCACGCACGATCTCGATGTTCACCCGTGCGCTCACCGGGATCGAGATCCATCCCGCGGCGCGAATCGGGGAGGGCCTGTTCATCGATCACGGCGCGGGGGTGGTGATCGGCGAGACGGCCGACATCGGAGACGACGTGACCCTCTACCAGGGGGTCACGTTGGGGGGCACTGGCTTCGCTACGGGCAAGCGTCATCCGACGGTAGAAGACAACGTTACGATTGGCTCGGGAGCAAAGCTCTTGGGCCCGATCACAATCGGCCATGGGGCGAAGATCGGCGCGAACAGCGTGGTTATCACCGACGTGCCGCCGAACTCGACGGTCGTCGGCAACCCCGGCCATCCGGTGCGCGTGGACGGCCGCCGTGTGGAGGGCCCCGACGCCGACTGGATCCATCTCCCCGACCCGATCGCCGAGGCGATTCAGGGGCTTGCGAGCCGCATCGCTGCGCTGGAACGGACGCTGAGCGAGCTGTCTGAGGAGCCCCCCGAGCCGATCGCCGAGGTCAGGCCGCTGCGCACCGTCAAGGGCCCGAACCCCGCCGGGGGCTAGACGGCCGATAGGCGGGCGGCGCTGGATAATTTTGCGGGCGGCACTGGACTGATAGGAAATACGCGCCCACGGTGCGATTTCATCCGCCCGCGGGTGCCCGCCAAAGGCGGGCATGGACAACTATTTTCGATCGGTCGGCGTTCTCGGGTCGCTCGAGCACAGCACGCTGGTGGATGGGCTTTCTGATCTGGCCAGAGACGATGATCGATCCGCCTATCCGGCGAGTGGGAGACCCGCCGACTCCGCATCTATGCTGGGTCTGAATGTCCGAGAACTCCCACGTCGAGCGCCTCCAGGAGTTGCTGGAGGGGCTGAACGAGCCTCAGCGCGAGGCCGTGACACACGGTGAGGGACCGCTGCTGATCCTCGCCGGCGCGGGCAGCGGCAAGACGCGTGTGCTCGTCCATCGCATCGCCTTCCTGCTCTACTCAGATCAGGCGCGCGCGGGCGAGCTGCTGGCGATCACGTTCACGAACAAGGCCGCCAAGGAGATGCGCGGGCGGGTGGAACGGCTGCTGGGTCGAGATACGCGGGGCATGTGGTTGATGACCTTCCATGCCGCGTGTGCGCGCATCCTGCGCGCCGAGGCCGAGCGCCTGGGGTATACACGCCAATTCACGATCTACGACCAGGCCGATGCGCGCAGGCTCACCAAGCGCTCGGCCGACGCCGCCGGCGTTGACTCGAAGCGCTATACGCCAGCCGCCATCCACAACCAGATCTCCGCCGCCAAGAACCGCCTGTGTGACGCGGACGCCTATCGCCAGTCGGCGGGCTCGCCGTACGAGGAGATGATCGCCGACGTCTATGACATCTACGAGCGCGATTTGCATCGCATGAACGCGATGGACTTCGACGACTTGCTGTTCCGCACGGTGAACCTTCTGGAGCTGTTCGAGGAGGTCCGCAAGCGCTACTCCACGACGTTCAGGCACGTGCTGGTCGACGAGTACCAAGACACCAACCACGCTCAGTACAGGTTCCTACAGCTGCTGGTGGGCGGGGGTCGCGAGCCGCAGGGCGCGCGCGCCCTGCCGGGGGATCGACCTGCCTATGCCGGGCCGGTGGGGCATCGCAACCTCGCCGTCGTAGGAGACGACGCACAGTCGATTTACAGCTTCCGGCAGGCCGACATCCGCAACATCCTCGACTTCCAGGAGGACTTCCCCGACGCCCGGGTGGTCAAGCTCGAGCAGAACTACCGCTCGACCGAGACGATTCTTTCCGCCGCGAACGCGGTGATCGCGAACAATCGGGGAGGGATCGCCAAGCGCCTGTGGAGTGACCTGGGACAGGGCGATCAGATCAAGGTCCGCGAACTGGACGACGAGCATGCCGAGGCGCGGTTCGTCGTAGGTGAGATCGAGCGGCTCCTGGACGAGGGCTCAGCCCGCGAAGAGATCGCCGTGCTCTACCGCACGAATGCTATGTCGCGGGTGATCGAGGACACGCTAGTGCGTCGCGAGATCGCCTACCAGGTGATCGGCGGGACGAAGTTCTACGAGCGCGCCGAGATCAAGGATGCGATCGCCTACCTGTCGTGGATCGCGAACCCGTTCGACGTGGTGAGCTTCACGCGCGTCGTGAATTCTCCAAGACGCGGACTCGGGCAGACCTCGGTCTCGCGCATCGTGGCGCACTCCGCCACGGTCGGCGTCTCGATCTGGGAGGCCGCGTTCAACCCCGAGGAGATCCCCGGTCTGGGCGCCGCCGCGGTGAAGGCACTGCGGCGCTTCATGGACACGATGGACGAGCTGCGCGCGCTGGCGGGCATCCCCTCAGAGGATGAGCAGGCCGCCCTCGCCGCGCTGACCCCCGAAGAGCTATCGGCCTCAGGCGATGACGGGGGGCGCGGGTCATCAAGTACACAAGCGGTGCCGGTGGGAGATCTATTGGAGGCAATGCTCTCGCAGACGGGCTACATGGATGCGCTCGAGGCTGAGCGGACGATCGAGGCGCAGGGGCGCGTCGAGAACCTCGAGCAGCTCGTGGAGGTCGGGCGTGAGTTCGACGCCGGCGCCGCGGAGGAAGAGGACACCCTCAACGTATTCCTGCAGCAGATCGCGCTCGTTGCCGACGCCGACTCCCGCAGCGAGGACGAGGGCCTCCTGACGCTGATGACGCTGCACAACGCCAAGGGACTCGAGTACCCGATCGTGTTTATCGCCGGTTGCGAGGACGGGGTGTTTCCGCACTCGCGCGCGCTGGACGAGGGCGGCCTGGAGGAGGAGCGGCGGCTGTTCTACGTGGGGGTCACACGTGCGATGCGCTCGCTCTATCTGACCTCCGCGCGCCGGCGCGCGGTGTTCGGCGCGCAGACCTTCGGCATGCGCAGCCGCTTCCTCGACGAGATCCCAGCAGACCTGCTCGACGAAGTGCACGAGCGAGTGCTGCGTGCCGGTGGTGTGCCCACGGGCGTTGGCGTGACCGGCGGCAATCGCTTCGGCGGTGGGACCGCCACGGCTGTGCGCGGACACGCGCCCGGAGGGTGGGCCGGGTCCAGCACACGCGAGGCGGTCGCCACTCAGAACACGTTCCGTCTGGGAGAGGACGTGGTGCATGCCGCCTTCGGCGATGGGGTGGTCACCGGCGTGGAGTCCGGCGGGGTGATCGTGGTGCGCTTCGCGGGCGATGGATCCGAGCGCAAGCTGATGGCCGAGTACGCCCCGGTCTCACGACGTTAGGGTTCCGAGCCATGAGCGCGAGGATCATCGACGGCAAGGCGATCGCCGCGCGCGTGCGCGACGAGGTGGCGCGCGAAGTGCGGGCATTCACCGAGCAGACGGGTCGAGCGCCGGGCCTCGCGACCGTGCTCGTGGGTGAGGATCCGGCCTCTGCCGTGTACGTGGGCGGTAAGCAGCGCGCGTGCAAGGAGGTGGGGATCGTCCCGTTTGACAGGCGTCTGGCGGCGGAGGCGTCCTTCAAGGAGGTCGCCGATACGCTTGCTGGCCTGAACGCGGATCAGGCGGTGAGCGGCGTGCTCCTGCAGCTGCCTGTGCCCGATCACCTCGATGGCCCGACGCTCACGGGGATGATCGATCCGGGCAAGGATGTGGACGGTCTGACGCCGGTGAACGCCGGATTGCTGTTGCTTGGACAGCCAGGGCTGCGACCCTGCACGCCGCTGGGCGTGATGGAGCTGCTGGCGGACGCCGACGTTCAGCTGGAAGGCGCAGAGGCGGTGGTGGTCGGCCGCTCGAACCTGTTTGGCAAGCCGATGGCGCAACTCTTGCTCAAACAGAACGCGACCGTCACGACCTGCCACTCGCGCACGGGCAATCTGGGTGGAGTGTGCGCCCGCGCGGATGTACTCATCGCCGCGGTCGGCCATGCTCGTCTCGTGACCCGCGAATTCGTCAAGCCCGGAGCGGTGGTGATCGACGTGGGAATGAACCGGCTCACCCCGGAAGAGGCCGGCAACTCGAGTGGGCTGGTCGGTGACGTGGACTTTCAGGAGGTGGCCGAGATGGCCTCCGCGATCACCCCGGTGCCGGGCGGGGTGGGGCCGATGACGATCGCGCTGCTCCTGCGCAACACGCTGCAGGCGGCCCGCCGGCAGGCCGGGATCGAGGCGTAGTGTTGCTCCTCCCACGAGACAGAGCGCGGTGCTGGAGGATGCAGATGGGGTGGGAGCCAAGATGAGCTTGAAGCGACTGCGCGCGGGCGAGCTGCTCGCGCTGGCCGGTGCGATCTGCGTGATCGTCTCGCTATTCGAGCGGTGGTACGAGAACGCTTTCGGCAACCTCAGCGCATGGGACACTTTCGGACCGGCGGTTGTGCTGCTGATCGCGGCAGCGGCGGCCGCGCTCGCCCTGGTGGTGAGCACGGTCACCGAGCGCAGCACGGCACTGCCGGTCGCGACCGCGGTGTGGAGCACGCTGCTCGGGATCATCGCCGTCATCGCGGCAGTCGTTCGTGTACTGGAGCGCCCCCAGCACGCCACCTCGTTGTGCACCGGCGCGTGGCTGGCGCTGGCCGGCGCGATCCTGATGCTGGCCGGCTCATGGCAGTCGCTACGCGACGAACGCACCTCGTCGTACGAGCCGGCGACGCCGTCTCCGCGGCCGCCGCCGGCGCCCTGAGCGCCGTCACCTGCTCCGTGCGGGTGCGGGCGGCCCATGGCGCAGGCAGGATTGGGGCGTACCGCGCTGAACTAGTGCTCTAAGGGACTTGTGATAACAGTTGCAATCTCACGTCCGCTCGAGGCAGGAGTGCGGGTGAGATCGCATTCATCACCGACTCACGGGGGAAACCGCGTAATGAGCTTCGATATCAGCCGTCTGCGCCGCGCCGACCAGATCGTCGGGGTTAGCGCAATCGCCTTTTTCATATTTCTGTTCTTCTTCAAGTGGTACGGTGCCAGCGCCAGCTCTTCGGTCGGTGGGATCAGCGTGGGCGGGAGCCTGAACGGCTGGCACAGCTTCACGAACAGCCGCTGGATCTGGCTGATCACGATCATCGTGGCGCTGGGCGCGGTCGCACTGCGTGCTGGCCAGCGCGAGCTGAGCTTACCGGTGCAGCCGAGCGTGATCATCGCCGGGCTGGCCGCCCTGTCGACCCTCCTGATCCTCTACCGGATCGTCCATCACCCCAGCGGGGGCTCGAGCGGTGGTGCCGGCCTCGATCACTTCTCCTACTCCTACGGCATCAAGATCGGGATCTGGCTGGGGCTGATCGCAGCGGTGGCGATCACCTATGGCGGGTACCTGGCGATGCAGGACGAAGGCACCTCGCTCGCGGACGTCCGCGAGCAGGCGAGTGGGGCTGCAACCAGCGCCTTCAGCGGTATCACGGCGCCCGCGGGCGGCGCCGGCGCGACGGGTGAGTCCGCTCCGGCGGACGTGCCTCCCACGCCCCCTCCGGCGGCGGCGCCGCCGACCTCGGCCCCGGTTGCTCCGCCCCAGCAGGGGTCCTCCGGCGAGGCTTCGCCTCCAGCGCACGACGTCTGAGCCCTCCAGCTTGAAGATCGCTCTACGGGGCGCCCAGGGCGCCCCGTAGAATCAGCCGCGTGATCGATCGCGACGAGGTTCTGCACGTGGCGCGCCTGGCGCGCCTCGAGCTGAGCGTGGAGGAGATCGAGCCGATGGCGCGTGAGCTGTCGGCCGTGCTCGACCACATCGCCAAGATCGGCGAGCTCGACCTCGCCGGCGTGCCGCCGACCTCGCACGTGGTCGAGCTGACCGGCGCGCTTCGTGCCGACGAGCCTCGCCCGTCGCTGCCGCGCGAGGTCGCGCTGGCGCAGGCGCCGGCTGTCGATCAAGACGGATTCCTAGTCCCGAGCCCACAGGCGTGACCGACATCCTCGGCCTCTCTGCCGCGCAGGCCGCTGCGGCGATCGAGAAGGGCGATCTCGGGGCCGAGGAGCTGTTCGTCTTCTACCGCGAGCGCGCGCGGGCCGACGCCGACGCCAACGGCGGCGGGCTGAACTGCTTCACCTGGGTTGCAGAGGGCATCTCCGACACGCCGCTTGAGTCGGGGCCGGGCTGGTCGGATGGGGACGGCACGGCGGGCGCCGGACCGCTCGCCGGCGTGCCGCTGGGAGTCAAGGACCTGTTCTGCACGAAGGGCGTGCCGAGCCAGTCGGGCTCGCGCATCCTCGAGGGCTACCGGCCGCCGTATACGGCCAGCGCGGTGACGGCGCTGACCGGCGCCGGCGCGACGCTCGTGGGGAAGACCAACCAGGACGAGTTCGCGATGGGCTCCTCGACCGAGAACTCGGCGTACGGACCGACGCTCAACCCGTGGGACCGCGGGCGGGTGCCGGGTGGATCCTCGGGCGGGAGCGCCGCCGCGGTCGCCGCAGGCCTCGCGCCGTGGGCGTTGGGGACCGACACCGGCGGTTCGATCCGCCAGCCCGCGGCGCTGTGCGGGATCGTGGGACTGAAACCCACCTACGGCTCGGTATCGCGCTTCGGGATGATCGCATTCGCCTCATCGCTCGACCAGGCGGGCCCCCTGACGCGCGACGTGACTGACGCGGCGCTGATGCTGAGGCACATGGTCGGCCGCGACCATTGCGACGCCACCTCGCTGCAGTTCCCGCACGAGATCGAATTGCCGAGCGCCGAGCGGCTGGACGGCATCCGCCTCGGGATCCCAGAGGAGTTGACCGGCGAGGGCATCGAAGGCGGTGTGTTGGATGCCTTCAAGGCCTCGTTGGCGCGCGCGCAGGAGCTTGGAGCGCAGGTGCAGAACGTGCGTTTGCCGCACGCTCCCCATGCGCTTTCGGCCTACTACATCTTGGCTCCCGCGGAGGCATCCTCGAACCTGGCGCGCTTTGACGGCGTGCGTTACGGCATGCGTGCGCCGGATGCCACGGATCTGCTCGACATGTACACGCGCACGCGCCACGACGGCTTCGGGTCGGAGGTCAAGCGACGCATCATGCTCGGTGCCTACGCGCTGTCCTCCGGCTACTACGACGCCTACTACGGCCGTGCGCAGCGGGTGCGCACGAAGATCGCCGAGGACTTCCGGGCGGCCTTCGCGGAGGTCGATCTGATCGTCACGCCAACCTCGCCCACGGTCGCCTTCCGACTGGGCGAGAAGACGCAGGACCCGTGGTCGATGTACCTCAACGACTTCTGCACCGTACCGATGTCGCTCGCGGGGATCCCGGCGATCTCGATTCCCTGCGGGCTGAGCGAGGGGCTGCCCGTCGGCCTGCAGATCGCCGGGCCGGCCTTCAGCGAGAACCGCCTGCTCGACGCCGCCCACGCGCTCGAGCGGGCGCTTGGCTTCGACGGGTCGGAGGCACGAGCATGACCGAGTACGAACCCGTGATCGGGCTGGAGATCCACGTCCAGCTGAAGACGATGACGAAGATGTTCTGCGGCTGCGAGCTGTCCTTCGGCGAGCCACCCAACACGCGCACGTGCCCGGTCTGCCTGGGGCTGCCAGGGAGCCTGCCGGTCGCAAACTCGAGGGCTGTGCACTTCGGCTTGATGATCGGCATGGCGCTCGACTCAGAGCTCGCCCAGCGCTCGATCTTTCACCGCAAGAACTACTTCTATCCCGACCTGCCGAAGGGCTACCAGATCTCCCAGTACGACGAGCCGCTGTGCAGCGGCGGGCGGCTGGGGGAGGTCCGCATCCACAGGGTGCACCTGGAGGAGGACGCGGCGAAGCTGATCCATGTCGGCGCGAGCGGGCGGATTCACGGCTCGGATGCGAGCGTCGTCGACTTCAACCGGGGGGGCACACCGCTGGCGGAGATCGTCACCGAGCCCGACCTGCGGGCGCCGGAGCAGGCGAGCGAGTGGTTGAAGCTGCTGCGCACGACACTCAGACAACTGGGGGTGAGCGACGTGAACATGGAGGAGGGCTCGCTGCGCTGCGACGCGAACATCTCACTGCGCCCCGTCGGCACGAGCGAGCTCGGAACGAAGACCGAGCTGAAGAACATGAACTCCTTTCGCTTCATCGAGCGCGGCATCCGCGCGGAGATTGCCCGCCAGGAGGCGATTCTGAAGGCGGGAGGGAAAGTGATTGCAGAGACGCTCCACTTCGACCCTGTCTCGGGCGCGATCACGACGTTGCGCAGCAAGGAGGAGGCGCACGACTACCGCTACTTCCCCGAGCCCGACCTGCTGCCCGTGGCGATTGACGAGCACATGATCGAGGCCGCACGCAGTGCTCTGCCGGAGCTCCCCGCCGCGCGCGCGGAGCGGTTTCAGCGCGAGGCAGGCCTGGGCGTGGATAGCGCCCAACTGCTCGCGTTCAAAGCCGAGCTGGGCGACTACTTCGAGGCGGCGCTCGCCGCGAGCGTCGTGCCTACGCCGCCACCGCAGGCGCTGGCGAACTGGATCGCCGGTGACCTGGTGGGGCGACTGGCGGACGGCGAGGACCCCGGCTCTAGCCGGGTCGAGCCGCGCGCGCTGGCGGCGCTCGTCGGGCTCGTCGCGGCCAAGCGGGTGAGCGTCGGCGCCGGACGGCAAGTGCTCGACAGGCTCGTGCTAGAGGGTGGGGACCCGGTCGAGATCGTCGAGCACGAGGGGCTCGCCGCGATGGATGGCGCAGATGAGCTCGCGAGCATCGTCGCGGCCGCGCTCGGAGCCAATGTCGACGCGGCCGAGCGTGTGCGCGCGGGCAATGCCAAGGCGATCGGCCCGATCGTGGGATACGTGATGCGAGAAACGAAGGGCCGCGCTGACGGCGGCGAGGTGGCGCGGCTGATCAACGAGCAGCTCGGGCTCTGAGCACTTCAGAGAAGAGTCCGCTCGACATTTTGGACTCTCGGCCAAAGGCAATGGGGTGGTCCGTCGTCAATATGCTCGTCATGGACCGGACAGCAGCTAACTCAAACGTTTCATCATCTCCTCGGCGGTTCATCCTGCTGCCCGAGGAACCGGCGAACGGGAAGAGCCAAGGTGGGCGAGTCCGTCGCTACCAGCTGACCAGCCTAGGGCAGGACGCGGGTCGCGGTCGCTCCCGATTGGGGGCTGGCATGCGGGCCGCGCCGAGTGCCCATGAGTCCGGTCGGCCTGGGCCAATGTAGTCCTCTTCTGGATCTGTGTCGGCTTCCCTCGGCCGGCGCCATTGGGGTGCGGCCGGGCAGGGGTAGGATTTCCTGTCCGGCCGCGCTACCATTAAGCTGATCGGGAAATGAACGAGTCGTCATCGAGATCATTTGGCAGGACCGCCTTGGCGGCGCTGGTGTTCTTGGTGGCCGCGTGGCTGCTGTTGGGCGTGATCGTCCACGTCCTCTCGTTCATCTTCAGCACCGTGATCTTCGTCGTGGCCGTCGTCGCGGTCATCTGGGCGCTGCGGATCATCCTGTAGGGGTCGGCGCGCGGCGATGGCGTACGTCATCATCGCGGTCGGCTTCGGGCTGTCCGGCGGGATCGTCGGCAAGCTCAAGGGCAGCTCATTTCTGCTGTGGTTTCTGATCTCGGGGCTAGTTCCGTTCCTGGGTCTGATGGCCGCGATCGCCTACCGGTTCGAGCGCGACGAGCTGCGCCGGCAGTGCCCGAACTGCGGGCGCGTGACGAAGATCTACGACGCGCTGTGCACGCGCTGCGGGCAGGAGCTGGAGTTCCCAGATGTGGCTCTGGCGCCCGAATCATGGGTTCGCACGCCGGCTGGGAGTGAGCCCTGACCTGGTCATTCCGGCGTGCGCTGGTGAGGGCGCCCTTGGAACCTGTTTCAAGAAGATCGGCACGTCCGGATGCGCACCTGGACACGGCGCTGGACACCGATCGAAGATCTATGGGATCTTCGATCGTCTCGCCACGTGATGGCTTGCGCATGCCACCAGCATGCGCTTCGCCGTCCCGCGGCGCCCAGCTTGGTCCATGCACGCCCCGACCGCACCGCCTATCTTGAAACAGGTTCTAAACCGATTTCGGCCGCCCTAATCCGAGTCTTCGCCTAGCCTGTCGAGCAGCTATGAGCACGCAGGTAAAGACCGCTCCCCACCCGCATTCCTCGCGAATCGCGCGGATGATCCATCGCTGGGGCTTCGAGGACGAGCCGGACTTCGTGCTGCGCGTGGTCCAACCCGCGCTCGTGGGGATGATCGACGGCACGGTCTCCTCGCTGGCGCCGATCTTCGCGGCGGCGCTCGCCTCCAGCTCGCACACCGCGTTGATCGTGGGCCTGTCGGTGGCGCTGGGCGCTGGCTGGAGCATGGGCTGGTCGGAGGCGCTGTCGGACACCGGCGAGCAGACCGGCCGTGGTTCTGCGGTCGTGCGCGGAGCGATCACCGGCGGGATGACCGTCTTGGGAGGGATTTTCCACACGTTGCCGTTCCTGATCTCCGACGTCCACAAGGCGCTGGTCGTCGCGGGCTGTGTGGTCACGCTCGAGCTGTTCGCGATCGCGTGGGTGCGCTGGCGATTCTTCAAGGTGGCCGCACGTCTCTCGCTCTTCTACATCACCGTCGCCGGGGTGGTGTCACTGGCGATTGGGGTCGGTTTGGGCTTCTCTTGACTGCAGGAGCTCGCGAGAGGATCCAAAACACGTTAGTTGGTACACGTTCTCAGAAAAACGGGCAGCACGCAGGCAAAGTTCGCTCAGGCCTCTAAAACCCGCTGGTACACTGGGCTTTCGCCGAGATAAACCCCGAGATGAAGGAAAGGAGGTCGGTTAGATGCGCGCGGTCGATGCGGTGATGGAATGTCTGAAGGCGGAGGGCGTGGATGTCGTCTTTGGGCTGCCAGGCGGCGCCAACCTGCCGACCTACGACGCGTTCGTGGGCGGAGGGATCAGGCATATTCTGGTCCGGCACGAGGCCGGTGGTGGTCACGCCGCGCAGGGTTATGCCAAGGCGACCGGGAAAGTGGGGGTCGCGTTCGCCACGAGCGGGCCGGGCGCGACGAACCTGATCACGCCGATCTGCGACGCGATGATGGATTCGGTTCCGGTCGTATTCATCACCGGCCAGGTCAGGACGGAGTTGCTCGGGACCGACGGATTTCAGGAGGCCGACACGATCGGGATCACGATGCCGGTGGTCAAGCACTCGTTCATGATCCAGCACCCGCTCGAAATCCCGCGGGCGATCCACGAGGCGTTTCACATCGCGCGCACCGGGCGACCCGGCCCAGTGCTGATCGACCTCCCGCTAGACCTTTCCCGGGCGGAGATCGAATATGAGCCGGTGATCGACGTGCGCCTGCCCGGATATCAGCCGACGACGGAGGGCAACCAGAAGCAGATCCGTCAGGCCGCCAAGGCGTTGGCGGCGGCGCAGCGCCCGGTGATCTATGCCGGTGGGGGCGTGGTGAACGCGAACGCCTCAGAGGAGTTGATCGAGTTCGCGACGGCCGACCGTTTTCCGGTTACGTGCACGTTGATGGGCCTGGGCGCCTTCCCGGCGCCACACGAGCAGTGGCTGGGGATGCTTGGGATGCATGGGACGAGGGCTGCGAACTACGCCATGGATGAGGCCGATCTGATCTGCGCGGTGGGGGCGCGGTTCGACGACCGCATCACGGGCAAGCTCTCGGAGTTCGCGCCACACGCGAAGTTCATCCACATCGACGTGGACCCGGCCGAGATATCGAAGAACGTGCCCGCGCATATCCCGATCGTCGGCGATGCCAAGCACGTGCTGTCGAAGCTGGTGATCGAGTGCCGCGCGCTGAACGCCGATCCCGCGCGGCTGGGCGCTTGGTGGGAGCGCATCGATGGCTGGCGCGCGAAGTACCCGCTCGGCTACGAGGACTCAACAGACACGGAGATCAAGCCGCAGTACATGATCCAGGCACTGTATGAGGCGACCGGCGGAGAGGCGATCGTGACGAGCGACGTCGGCCAGCACCAGATGTGGGCGGCGCAGTATTACGACTTCCCGGCTCCGCGCCGTTGGATCAACTCCGGCGGGCTGGGCACGATGGGCTTCGGCTTGCCCGCGGCGATGGGTGCGGCGGTCGGCTGTCCCGACAAACTCGTGTGCTGCATCGCGGGGGATGGATCGGTGCAGATGAACGCCCAGGAGCTGGCGACTTGCGCGCAGAACAACATCCCGATCAAGGTCTTCATTATGAACAACGGATATCTGGGCATGGTCAGGCAATGGCAGGAGCTGTTCTGGGACGGTAAATACAGTCACGTCGAGACGGGCGAGTTCCCGGATTTCGTCAAGCTGGCCGAAGCGTACGGTGCGACGGGGATGCGGTTCGAAGACAAGAGCACGCTCGTGGATGACATGAAGCGGGCGATCGCGACCGATGGGCCGGTGGTCGTGGACGTGAGGGTCACGCGCGAGGAGAACACCTACCCGATGATCCCGGCCGGCCAGGCGGCCAGGGAGATGGTCGGATGATCACGGCGATGCTTTGTCAAAGGGGGGTGGTCGGGAGGGGGGCCTGCCCCACTCCCGCTTCGACGTTGATCCCGGCCGGCCAGGCGGCCAGGGAGATGGTCGGATGATCCGGATCACGAGATCCCCATCGGGAGATGGGCGCTTCAAAGACGCACGTCTTCACCGGCAGAGCCGATTGGATGTCGGCTCGGGGGCTTCATGATGGGCGAACCGGGGACCAAGGAGCCG